>Ga0172362_10000633_pt1 | contig 29073 bp, 23 predicted proteins | sample LakKivs1_kivu2a2_FD_114534 | JGI IMG/M metagenome (GOLD analysis project Ga0172362, IMG submission 114534) | Sediment microbial communities from Lake Kivu, Rwanda - Sediment s1_kivu2a2 | ecosystem: Environmental > Aquatic > Freshwater > Lake > Sediment | place: Rwanda: Western Province, Lake... | reverse complement strand
GCGTCTTGACCAGCCCGGCCACCCCCAGCCGCAGGCTGTTGGAGAGGATGAGGTTGGGCAGCGGCTGTTTGACGGTGATCGAGGTCATGGCCAGGATGGAACCTGCGCCTTGCGCCTTCATCATCGGCACGACGGCGTAGCACAGCCGCACGGCGCTCAGCAGCGTCAACTGGGCGGCGGCTTCCCAGTCTGCGGGGGTCAGGTCGAGGAACTGTCCCGGCGGCGGTCCTCCGGCGTTGATGACGAGGACGTCCACGCGCCCAAACTGGTGGACGGTAGCCTCGACGAGCGCTGCCGCGGCGGCCGGGTCCGCGACGTCGGCCGGGAGCGGCAGTGCCTGGCGGCCCGTGTGTGCCTCAATCTCGGCGGCGGTCTGGGCCAGCTCCACTTCTCCGCGCGCGCAGAGGGCGACGTGAGCGCCCTCCTGGGCCAGGCGTAGCGCGACGGCCCGGCCCAGGCCCTTGCTCGCGGCGGTCACCAGTGCAATCTTGTCGTGTAATCCCAGGTCCATCACTCCAACTCCAGTTTCAGTTGTGTGCGGCCCACGCCGATGACGTCGCCGGCGCTGACGACGGCGGGGCCGCTGATGCGCGCGCCGTTGAGCAGCGTCCCGTTGCGGCTGTCCCGATCTTCCAGCCACCACTGGCCCTCTCGCCAGGTCAGCAAGGTATGCTGGGCAGAGGCATAGGTGTCCGGTATGGAAATCGTGTTATTAGGCGAGCGGCCGATGGAGGTGACAGGCTGCAGGTGAAAGACGGTGCCTGCGGCGAGCGCATCGTCCGCTGCAGACAGGACGACCAGTTGCCCGCCCGGGCGGGTGGCCTCGCGGCTGGTCGCGGCCTGCCGCAGGTCGCGCCACAGCATCACGAACACCGCAGCCAGGAAAGCGTAGAGCAGGATGGCGAGCAGGATGCGCAGCGCCAGCAGTACAATGTCCATCGCTAGCCAGACTCGATCTCCTCAGGGGCGAGCGCCGGGGTGTCCGCGCTCTCGGGTAGCGGGACAGGTGTAGGCGGGTCCTCGCCGTAGATGATCTGGACGCCCGCCAAGGATATGACGTCGCCGGAGTGCAGCACACACTCCTCGACCGGGTAGCCGTTGATGTGCGTGCCGCCGGAGCTGCTCAGGTCGTACAGCACGTAGCGGCCATAGCGCAGGCGCAGTTGAGCGTGGTGGCGGGAGACGCGTGGGTCTTCGATGATCATGTCGTTGTCCAGCGCACGCCCGACGGATATCACAGGTTGGAGGAGATTCACGTGGCGGCGGCCTGCCAGGATCAGGAAGGGACGACCCCGCGGCGCCAGGCTCGCAGCGGCCTCGACGTCCTCCTCGTCGTTCTCCATCTGGCGGGTTTTTTCTACGCTGCCCGCTTCATCCGGCATCCAGCGTGCCTCGACGCGCACCTGGCGGGGGGCCATCCCCTCGTCCGGCACGACGCAGACGAGCGGCCTGATCTCGAGCGCCAGGCCGGCCTGGACGGCCAATTCGGCCACGTGGCAGGCCAGTTCTATCTCCAGTGCCGGTTGCTCGCTTGCCAGCGCCTGGCAGTCGTCTGGGTGCAGGTAGACCCAGTAGTGGGTGGGGGCCTGGGGTATGCCGTTCGGGGAGATGACCTGGCAGTCCTCCAACGCGCGCGTCAGGTGCGTGGCGACCTCGAGCGGCCGCAGCCGCCCGGCGAAAAGGCGGGCAAAGGTGCCCTCGACCAACTGTTCGGCCAGCGCTTCAAAGCGTGCAATTTTGCTCATTGCGCGAGATTATAGCGCGATAGGGGCTAAATGACAAGAGGTCTTTATTATGCCACCTGCACGGCGGGCGCAATTTGCGTGTCGCCGTCCACGTACAGGGCATACATGAGGCCCAGCAGGTTGTTGTGTTGGCCGTAAAACTCCCGCCGCAAATCCAGGAAAGCCCGGCCTAGCGGCTCACCCGCCAGGAAGCGGTCGAAGAAGCGCCTGGCCCACTCGGTGGCAAACAGCGCGGGCGTCTCGCACTCGGTGCCGATGACGCCGCGCGCCCCCTTGGCCATAAAGTAGGGCACGAAACCATCGTAGAACAGGGGCGAAAGCTCCGCCGATTCGCAGGCGTTGATAAACACCAGCGGCTGGCCCGCCAGGACCTTCTTGAGCGGTGCCTCCACGTACAGGTCCCCCAAGCTCAGGCGTCCATCGCCGCTTAACACGAGCATGGAAGCATCCGGGCCGCCGCCCTCGGCCAGCGACTTGGATATAGCGTGGCAGTAAAAGTAGATTACCTGGTCGGGGGTAGACGTATTGGCCAGCGCTTGCATCACCTCGTCCTTCGTCTGGCGCACGACCACCTTTACGCTGCCGCTCTGCCCAATCTTGTCCCAATAGCGCTGCTGGTCGGCGATGAAGGAGGCCTCCATCTGCTGATCTATGTCGGCGTTGACGTTGAGGCTGACGGTCAGGCCAGGACGGCTGGCGATCGTGCCTTCGATCACCTGCATGCCCGGCTGAAGCGGGATGTATTCGATGATGTGTTTGAGGCCGAGGAACAGTTCGGGGTTGACGTGCTCCGGGTCGTATTTGTCGGCCACGTACAGGATGCCCCAGGGCAGCGTAAACTGCTGGGAGAAAATCTGGATCTTGAGCGTGTCTCCCTGGGCCATAAGGCGCAGTCTATCGCCCAGCAGGTTGGCCTGTGCATCGGTGCCCGGGCCATAGAAGATGCGCTGGTAGAGCCGGTAACCGGCCCTGGCCAGCCGCTGTAGCGCGGCCTGGTTGACCTCCGGCGGGATGTCTATCCCCGTTTGGTACATGCGCTCCCTGGTCGGGCCGACCTCCAGGTGGACGATTTTCAAGAGTTCCTGGCGCACCTGCGCGATCATCTGGTCGAGTTCCTGCAGTGTGAGGGGCAGCGTCGCCGTCGCACCCACCGCGCCCGTCAAGATGACCTGAAAACCCGCACCGGTGTTCAGAATCGTCAGGTTCACGTCCCGTGGCTGGACGACGAAGGCCGCGTCCAGCGGCCGCCCCAGCGTCTCGGCCGCCAGCACGCCAGGGGCGCCCGTGTGGAGCTTGATCGTCATGAGTTGGATGAAGTTGCCATCTTTCAAAAAGACGGCGTTGATTACGCCCTCGCCTGTGTGCTTCGGCTCGACGTCGAAGCGCGCCTTGTTCCTGGACTTGCCGGCGCGCGGCACGCGGAGCGTCTGTGGCCCGCTGTAGATCTCAAAGTCGTCGCTTGCCAGTTGGACGGTCAGTTCCACCAGTTCCTCGCCGGGTTTGTGCTCGTAGCGAAACTCGTCTGCGGCCAGCGCTGTGGCGCGTGCTTCGGTATCCACGTCGAAGGCCAGCGTATAGCCCTGGCCCATCTGCAGCGGCTTGTCCCGCTCGTGATCCTCGATCTCGGCGTTGATCCAGCGCTTTTCTGGCTTGACTTCAACCACTGGGGGCTCTTCCGGTGCCTCTTCGGCAGCCATCACGCCGAACCCCTTCGGCTCAATGTACGCCTCGTCAGAGACCGTCAGCTCCCTCCCTCCTTGCCCTCCTCCCTTCGCCCCAACGTGCACCTCTTCCAGGAATCCCGGAGCTCCGTACAACCAGTCCAGGTCTACGCCGACTTCCCCACGCATTCGAAGCCCAACCAACACGCCAACGACCTGGCCATCGGCCAATACTACCAGTCGCCCACCGGGCATCTTTCTAGCGAGGCGTTTGGCAGCCCCTGTGTCCATCTCGGCCTGTTCGACCGCATTCGCGGCCCGTGAGGCGAGCAGGTTAGGCACTTTATTCAGCGCAGCGTCCAGCATCCACGACAGCAGCGCCTCGCTGTCCTGTTGCATCGCCGCGACGAGCTCGCTCAACCACAGGACGGCGTAGTGGCCGTCCGCCATCTGGACGACGACGTAGGTCCAGCGGTCGCCGGTCGCGGCGACCTGATCGCGCACCTCTCGCACCGTCGCCCGCTCGTCCACCACGATAAAATTGCGCTCAAGCTCACTGTCAGCGATAGACATGGTCACCTCCTGGCAGCATGGGCAATGTCTGAAGAGCGATGTTCACATCCCTCGATGCCGGGTATCTGGCCGCCCTGCATACAGTATACCATTGATTGGCAAAGAAGTGCAACTCGCCGCGACTCCGCGATAGATGATAGGCGCCCCTTGTTCTTGCCAGGTGTGGTATAATAACGTCAAGACTATCAAGTTATGGAGTGAGCATGATGGGTGGTATCCAAGTATCTCCAGTTAATTCAGTAGCGCAGCGCCTACGGACGCTGGCTCAACTTTATCAACAGGGTCAAGCCAGTGAGTTGATGGATCGTACCTTGGACAAGCTTTTGGCCCACGAAGCCAAGCTGTGTCGTGAACAACTGGGCCAATTGCAGAGTGACTTGGCCGAGTTTGAGCAGCGATACAGTTTTTCTTCCGACGAATTCTATCGCCGCTTCCAGGCCGGGCAGACTGATGACCGGATGGACTATGTCGAGTGGGCCTCACTGGTGCAGATGCGGGATAACCTGCAGCAGCGACTATGCATATTGTCCGGTGATGCTCAGGCCATATCGTGAGTGGGCCAAGCGATATGACCATTGTTGAATACCTCAGTACTGTCAAGGCGCGCCTGATGACCGATCCGATAATATTTGCCTTCTCCATCGTTCGAGAACGAGTCACACTTCACATCCACGATGGGCGCACTGGTTCTGTCGTCCCTGGCGAGCCGATCAGTGTATTTTCTGTGCTGGATGAAATCGTTCTCTCAGCCGTGTAAGCCATTTCGCCTCCGACGAGTGTGAGCCAGACGCTGCCAGCGTCCCCGGCCAGGATCGTGAGATCGGCCCGATGGCCGGGCAGCAAGGCCCCTCTGCCAGTATCTCCCAGCAGGCGCGCCGGGTTCAACGTGGCCATACGGGCGGCCTGCCCCCACTCCAGGCTGGCGAACTTGCGCGCATTGACCACGGCCTGGTTCATCGTCAGTATGCTGCCCGCCAGCGTGCCGTCGGCCAGCCGGGCCTCCCCGCCCCGCACTGTGACCTGCTGGCCCAGCAGGCGATATTCGCCGTCGCCAAGGCCCGCCGCCTCCATCGCGTCGGTCACCAGCACCAGCCGCTCTGGCCCCAAGGTGCGCGCCAGCAGCCGCACGACGGCCGGGTGGACGTGAAGCCCGTCGTTGATGAGAAGCGCCGTCGCGGCTGTCGAATCCAACACCGCGCCGGCAGCCCCGGGCTCGCGGTGATGGAGGCCGGTCATGGCGTCAAAGACGTGCGTCACGAGTGGGAAATCGGCCTGCAGGGCCTCGCGGGCTGTCTCGTAGTCGGCGGCGGAGTGGCCCAGGCTGGGCAACACGCTCCGCCGGCGGAGCAGCCGCGCCACATCTCGCGCGTGGGGCAGTTCCGGGGCCAGCGTCATCACCCGGATGTGCCCGTGGGCGGCGTCCAGGATCGCCTCCGCCGCCTCCACCGACGGTTCTTGCAGCCACCCGGCAGGGAAGGCCCCCTTGCGTGCCGGGCTGAGGTATGGCCCCTCCTGGTGAATCCCTAGCGGTACTGCGCCGGCAGGTTCTCTCCGCAGTGCTTCGATGGCCTCGGCGATGGCCCGCAGGTGCCCGAGCAGTGTCCCGTGATCGGCAGCCTGGGGCGAGATGAGGAAACCGGTCACGCCCCAGCGCGGGAGCATGCCGGCGATGGCCCGCAGGTCGTCGGCAATGGTCGCCCGGTCGGCCAGTGCGACGCCGCCGCAGCCGTAAAAGTGCAGGTCTAGCAGGCCGGGCAGCACGATGCGCCCCGCGACGTCTATCACTTCCGCGCCGGGCGGCGGCGGGAGACGCTCCGTGGTCCCCACCGCCACGATCCGCTCGTCCTGGACGATCACCGTGCCAGGCCGGATCATCTCCAGCGGCGTGTGGACTTCTCCATTTATGAGGCAGGTTACCACTTGACCACCCAGATCTCGCCGGGTTCCAACGGCTTGCCCAGCACCAGCCGGCCGTCCTGGTACTGGATTGGGACAGCCTGGCCGGTGACGATGTCCGTGGCGGTATAGTCCCCTTGCGGCACGGCGATCCTGAACTGTGGCTGTGCGGGCCGGTCGGTGTGGTTGAAGGCGAAGAAGATGTGGAAGGGACGGCCCTCCTCGTCTTCCCCTTCCAGCAGACGCGGCTCGACGTCCATCCCCTCCGGGATGCCGTCCACCTCTACCGGCGGCTCAAGCCCCGCCAGCCTGGTGAGCCCTTTGAGCAGTTTCCCGGCGTTCTCGTCCTTGAACCTGTAAAAGCCCAGGCTCAGCAGTGTGCCGGCAAAGATCGCCCAGCCCTCGCCATAGCGGTTGACGACGATGGCCGCCCCGCCGTCCTCGAATTCGCCCACGACCTCGGCCGTCTCGGACAGTGTCTCCAGTTCCTCGCGGAAGCGGGCGCCGATGACCACATCGCTCTTTTTCAGCAGGGGCAGTGTCGGGTGGTCCTGCGTGATGCGGATCGGCACGGGCGTGTCTTCTGGCACGCCCTGCGCGCCCCGCTCCCGGCAGCCGAACACCTGCTCCAGCCCCAGGCCGGGCACGGCTGCACCGCAGTAGCCCGTCTCGTCGTTCCAGGCCGTGCGGGCCTCCGCCACGACGACTCCGCCCTGGCGCACGAACCCTTCGATGCCAGCCGCCGCAGCCCGGGAGATCATGAAAGAGAAGGGGAGGTACAGCAGGTCATAGTCCGCCAGTTTGCCAGCCGCGATCTGGTCCACGTGGATGAAATCCGCCGGCATGTGCTCCTGATACAAGGCCCGGTAGGCGCCGATGTAGCCGCGGCTGGGGACATAGTGCTGCGGCTGGCGCATGCAAACCCACATGACGTTGGCGAGCACGTTCCAGCAGATCGCTGCCCGCGCCCGGCTGGGTTTCCCGGCGTAGAAGATTCCTGCATTCTCTGTGACGATCTTGGCGACACCACCGGCGGCGAGCGCCCGCTCGCTCGGGCTGCCGTCCAGGTTGGCCAGCCCAAAGCCGGCCGATTCGTAGCCGCTGCTCATGGGATGCCAGGCGTAGAAGCACAGCCCCTTGGCCCCGTGCGCGATGGGATGCCAGGCGTACGAGCGGGCGTCTGCGGCCGACATGTGTGAGGCGAACATGCCGACGTAGCCGTGCCCACCCTGCAGTTCCCCCAGCCAGTACGGCCGGGCGACGGAGTCGCAGGCCGAGCGGGTGCCGGCCAGCATGGCCGCCCGAAACGAGGGGTCGTGCGTCTCGCTGGCTCCGACGTGCTTCGGGTAGAGCGAAGTGCCCCAGACGTCCACCTGGCCGGCCATGCGCCAATCGTCGGGCGAGCCCTGCTCGTCAATTGGCAGGGAGAGGATCGAGGGAATGGCCGAGTGACTGGTGGTGAGGTGGTCGTCGGCCTGGCGCACGGCCTCGTGCCGCCAGCGCAGGTCGGCGGCCAGTTTGTCCATGATGAACTGCAGCCAGTCCACGTATTCTGTGTAGGTCATCAGCGAGATGAACTTGGGGGCCAGCACCACGTCCCAACTGGAGAACTGGCGATACCAGGCCTCGTTGAGCGCTTCCAGGCTCGGATACCGGCGGCGCAGCCAGTCACGGAAGCGCTGGACGGTGTGGTGGCAGTAGCAGAACGTGGCCGGTTGGGGCAGGAAGTCGAAATACCCCCACTGGACGACGTGCGGCTCGCTCCACAGGTCCCAGGCCAGGAACGGCTGGCGGCCGGTGATGTGTCCAGCCAGCGTGCGCATGAAGCGCTCAGCCGCCGCCCGGACGCCCGGGTGGTCGTAGCAATAGCCGGGTGCGCCCTGCGAGTCAACCGGCACCCCCCCGGCCGAGACGTAACGGCAATCTGGATAGTACTTTACCAGCCAGTCCGGCGCCGAATCGAGGTACAGTTGTACGATGACGCGCAGTCCGACTTCCTCCGCCAGCTCCATCAGCAGGTCCACCGCCTCGAAACAATAGTCGCCAGGCTGTGGCTCACCGGAGGCCCAATCCACCCAGCAGCGCACGGTGTTGAAGCCGCAGTCGGCGATGTTCTGCAAGTCCTTCTTCCAGTTCTCTCGGGCGTCTGGCCCCGGTTGCCGGACCATCGTCGCCCGGGCTCTCCCACCCGTGTACCAGGCTGCAATCGGGATGAATTTGTCGTCCACGCTCTTACCTCCCTGTTTTTTGTTACTCTTCATTTGGCCACGTTTTGCTGCAGCCACGTGACGAGCGCTTGGCGCGTCGCGTTCCACGCATTCGCCAGCACGTACGTGCCGTGCCCGTTGCCCGGCAAGGCGACGACCTGGTGAGGGCCCTGGGCGGTCTCTGCCATGGCCGTGGCCTGTTCCACGAATATGCCACGGCGGTCCTCTTTGGCGGCCAGGAAGAGGGTGGGGCGCTGGCCGAGCTGGGCCACCTGGTCTACCTGCGGGCCGGAGATCACCACGACGCCTGCGACTTGGGGATCCTGGAGCGCAGCCAGGACTACCGTCTGGCTCCCCTGGTCCGCTCCCACCAGCACAATGCGGGCCGGGTCAACCGCTGGCAGCGAGCGCAGGTAGTTTACTGCGGCCAGTGCCCCCTCGGGTTTCTGGACCTTGAGCGCTACAGGCAGAGACACGTACCCTTGCCGCGCCAGATCGGTCGCCAGTTCCAGCCACTCTGTCTTCTCACCCAGGCCGTGGGAGCCGGTCGAGATGAAGACGAGTGCTGGCAAGCGCTGACCTGCTGCCGGCCGAACGAGCGCGGCGTCGCCTGCCCCCTCTGCCGTCGGGATAGACACGTCCTCCTGGAGCACCTGGGTCACCGGCCGCTGCTCGATGGGGCCAAGCCGGGCCGGCCCCGCCTCGGCCATCTCGAAGACGCCATCGTAGAGGGTGGTCACGGCGATCGTGTTGGCCTGGCCGTACTTTAACAGCTCACTGACGTCAGCGTACGGGGCGAAGGGTTTGCGTACCGGCTCCACTCTTTGCCCGTTGACAAAGACCGACGAGTCGTGGGGATTGAACCAGGCGCTGATCCCGACCGGCTTGCTCTTCCAGCCGGTCGGCACCTGGACCTGGCGGCGGTAGACCACGACCGTGGCCTGGCCCACCAGATCCCCCAGGCCCTGTTCCGTCCAGGGAGTTGGGGCCTGCACCTGGCCCCAATCGCTGTCATCGTAGCCCGGCCCGGCCATCTCCTGGTTGAATACGTCCACCTGCCGGAAGCGCCATTCCCCGGCCAGTTCGACGGCGTCAGTCAGGCTCACGTCGGTGAGCGCCTCCTGCCCCTCAGCCAGGGCAAGCGGCGTGGGAGTGGGCGGCGGGGCAGTGGCCGGTGCGCAACCACCGACCACAAGTACCGCCAGCGCGGTGGCAATCGGAATGCATTTCCTGATCATCGTTAGTCATCCTTTCAGACCGGTTAGCGCGATCCCCTGGACAAAGTAGCGCTGCAGCGCGACGAACACGGCCAGGGCCGGGATCACGCTGACGGCTGTGCCGGCCATCTGAAGGTTGAGGAACTTGGCCTCCATGCCATAGGTACGCAAGCTGTTCAACGCCAGCGGGACGGTGAACAACTCGCGCGACTGAACCACCAGCAGCGGCCAGAGGAAGGCATTCCAGCTCCCGACGAAGTTGAACGAACCCAGGGTGGCCAGCGCCGGACCGCTGAGCGGGAGGATGATCTGCCAATAGATGCGAAACTCGCCCGCGCCGTCAATGCGGGCGGCGTCAATGAACTCGTCAGGGATGTCCAGCATGAACTGGCGCATCAGAAAGATGCCATACGCGCTGACGATACCCGGCATGACCAACCCGGCATAGTTGTTCAACCAGCCGAGCTGCTTGACGATGTAAAAGACCGGGATCAGCGTGACAAAGAACGGGATCATCATGCTGGCCAGCGTGAGCATGAAGAGGGCGTTACGCCCGGGGAAGTTGTACTTGGCGAAGGCGAACCCGCACAGAGAACTGGTAAACAGGATCCCCAGCACGGATAGGGTAGTGACCAACATGCTGTTAAAGTACGCACGCCCTAGCGGCACGACGCGCGCCACGTCAACGTAGTTGAGCCATTGGGGTTGCGTGGGCAGAAGCGGCGGTGGTAGACGGGTGATCTCCTGAGAGGTCATCAGCGAGGCCGAGAACATCCAGAAGAATGGCAGGAGCATCCAGGCGCCTGCCAGGATCAGGGCGAGATACTTGAGTATGGATCCGACGATGGCTGGGACGGTCCACTGTGGCTTGGCCATATCTCTCCTCCCTTACGTGCGTTCTCGCAAGAGACGCAACTGGATCAGCGTGATGACAAAGATAATGACGAACAACAAGAGCGCCATCGCGGTCGCGCGGCCCATGCGGAAGAACTTGAAGGCATTGTTGTACATGTGGAGCACGACCACCATGGTGCTGCCAGCCGGGCCACCCCCACTGGTCTCCCCGGCGAGGCCCGTGGTGGCGGCGAAGACGACGTCGAACACTTGGAGGGCGCCGATGGAGTTGGTGACGATGATGAACAGGAGCACGGGGCGCAGGAGGGGCAGCGTGATCTGCCAGAAGGTCTGCCAGCGGTTGGCCCCATCCACGGCCGCGGCGTCGTAATACTCCTCGGGGATCCCCTGCAGCCCGGCCAGGTAGATGACGACGTAATAGCCCACGTACTGGTACACGGCGATGCTGATGATGCAGGCCAGGGCCTGAGCCGGGCTGGAGAGAAATGGCTGTGGTGGGAGGTGAAGTAGCCCCAGCAGCGTGTTGATCAGGCCGTAATTCTTGTTTAACAGTACAGCCCACATCATCCCCAGTGCCAGGGGTGCTGTGACCATGGGGAGGAAGAAGAGCGTGCGCCAGAAGACGCGTGCCCGCAGACGAGTGTTGAGCAGTAACGCGCCCAATAACCCCAACACGGTGTTGACGCCAACTCCGCATATCGTAAAGACGAACGTATTGCGCAGGGCGTGCCGGAAGATTCCGTCGTCGGTCAGAAGGTAGCGGTAGTTCTCCAGGCCCACGAAGCCCATCTGTGACACTGGCTCGATCAAGTTCCAGTTGTGCACACTGACCCACAAGGTGAACAAAAAAGGGCCGGCGGTGAAGAAAAGAAGCGCGAGGATAGCCGGGCTGACGAACAGATAGGCCCACAGCGCCCGCGGAGGCAAAAAATAGCGCCTGGTCCGCGCTGGTGGGGAGGTCATCCCGGGTGCCATCGTGTCAGGTTTCTCCGTCAATCCATTGGTCATCGTGGTCGTCTCCTGGTTACGGTTTGTCGTGCCAGCCTGGTCGTGCCTGTGGCCTGACCCTATCTTTCGCTTCTCACGTGCGTTCTCGCAAGAGACGCAACTGGATCAGCGTGATGACAAAGATGATGACGAACAACAAGAGCGCCATCGCGGTCGCGCGGCCCATGCGGAAGAACTTGAAGGCATTGTTGTACATGTGGAGCACGACCACCATGGTGCTGCCGGCCGGGCCACCCCCACTGGTGTCTGCGCCTCCGGTGGTGGCGGCGAAGACGACGTCGAACACCTGGAGGGCGCCGATGGAGTTGGTGACGATGATGAACAGGAGCACGGGGCGCAGGAGGGGCAGCGTGATTTGCCAGAAGGTCTGCCAGCGGTTGGCCCCATCCACGGCCGCGGCGTCGTAATACTCCTCGGGGATCCCCTGCAGCCCGGCCAGGTAGATGATGACGTAATAGCCCACGTACTGGTACACGGCGATACCGATGATGCAGGCCAACGCTTGATCTGGGCTGGAGAGAAATGGCTGCGGTGGAACGTAAAGTAGCCCCAGGAGGTTGTTGATCAGGCCATAATTCTTGCTCAACAGCGAGGTCCACATCATTCCCAGTGCCAGAGGGGCTGTGACCATGGGGAGGAAAAAGAGCGTGCGCCAGAGGATGCGCGCCCGCAGACGAGTGTGGAGTAACAATGCGCCGAGCAACCCCAACACGGTGTTGATGCCGACTCCGCTTAAGGCAAAGACGAACGTGTTGCGCAGTGCGCGCTGGAAGACTTCATCGTCGGTCAGAAGGTAGCGGTAGTTCTCCAGGCCCACAAAGCCCATCTGAGGTACCGGCGTGATCAGATTCCAACTGTGCATGCTGACCCACATGGTGAACAGAAAAGGGCCAGCAGTGAAGAGAAGGAGGGCAAGAATGGCAGGGCTGACGAACAGGTATGCCTGTAGTATTCTCAGAGACGGAAGCCTGTGTTTGGCTTGCGCCCAGAGCCGCGTCACGTCAGGGGCCATCCTGCCTCTCCATCAAGCCATTGTCTATGTCTCTTAATGTAGGCCGAGGGTGGGGAAAGGGAGCAGGTCGAGCCTGGCTCCCCTTCCCCGCTACGAGAGTTCCTTCCGGTTATTGTTGCTTTTCAACCAGAATGCGGTTGGCCTCTTTCGCCGCGTCGGCGAGGGCCTGCTCGGGCGTCTTCTGCCCATACCACGCTTGCTCGATTTCGGTCTGCAGCGTGGTCTTCACTTCCTGGCCGCCAAGCACTACCGGTTCGGGCCGGGCACTGGCCGTCGAGTCCACGAAGGCCTGCATGAACCCGTCGAAGCGATCGGCCAGCGCTTTCTGATCCGAAATGCGGCTGGGAATCGCGCCCATGGCGCTGGTCAAGAAATCGCCGATGGGCGAGGCATCGCCTTCTTTGGCCGGTGTGTTCAGCCATTGGACCAACTTCCAGGCCTCTTCGGGGCTCTTGCTGCCGTTGTCCACACCATACAGCCAGTTGTACTGCAGGGTGGTTGACTGGCCGTTGGGACCGTGTGGGATCGGTGCAACCCCAACGTTTTCATAGCCGTCCTGGAAGGTGTCTTTGAGCGTCGCCCGCCACCAATTGGCCATGATGATCATGCCGCCTGTGCCGTTGGGGAAATCCCCCCAACTGATCCCCAGGTCCGTGCACTTTTCGTTGATCAGGTCCGTGTACAACTTGAGCGTGGCCTGGCCTTCGGGGCTGTCGAAGAGGGCCTTGGTCCCGTCAGGGCTCAGGTATTCGCCACCGTTGGACCACAGCAGAGATAGGAACGGGTGGACGACTCCCGAGTCCCAGCCTGGGATGACGAGGAAACCGGCCCGCGTGACCTTGCCACTGGCATCCGCCTGGGTCATGGCGCAGGCCATCTGCTTAAGCTCGTCCCAGGTCTCTGGTGGTTTACTGAAGCCGGCCTCTTGCAGGATCTTTTTGTTGTAGATCAACTGGTAGGTGTTGATCTCGGTCGGGTAGCCCCAGATCTGGCCATTGACGGTCACGGCCTGGATGGAACCTTGGCCATAGTTCGCCTTGATGTCGGCGATCACCTCGTCAGGCGGAACGGCCAGCATGCCGCCCTTGACAAAGTCCGGCATCCACAGGTTGTAGAAGTGGTAAATGTCGGGACTGATGCCGGCTGCACGAGCAGTCGTGATCTTGGTCAAAAGTTGGTCGAAGGTCACCGTCTGGTACTCGATCTGGACGTTAGGATGAAGTTTCATGTACTCGTCAAACCGGGCCTGCATCGGCTTGAGCACGGATTCCTCACCCCAGTGGGTCAGCACGACCAGCTTGACCGACTCTGGGGTAGGAGATACCCCGGGGCCCGCTTTGCATGCTGCCAGTACCACGGCGACCAGCACCAGCAATACGAACAAGGATTGTTTTCTCATGGCTCCCCTCCATACGGGAAAACTGGGTTCACGCGATTACTTTGCCGATAGTACACTCTGTATAGTGCCCCGCGTCTTTATCTATATCCATCACCTCCTTCTCCTCTCGCAGGTTGTCATTTGCGATGCTCAAACCTCAGCACGTCTCAGTACGCCTTCCCGATGTCCAAAGGCTGGCCAAACCTGCGGGAGGGTGAACAGTCACGATAAAGCAACATCGCTTTGGCGGCTCCCAGTAATCCCGCATCGTCCCCTAGTTGTGAGGGCACAATCCGCACCGCCTGCGCCGACGTGGGTTGGGCACTGTGGAGGACCACCTCTCGGATGTGCTCGATGAGCAGATCCGCCTGCGTGCCCACCCCGCCACCCACGATCACCACCTCGGGATTGAGCAGGCTCACGATGTTGGCGATCCCGATGCCGAGGGCCTCCCCGGCGTGACGGACCACGTCGCAGGCCAGCACGTCACCCTGCCGCGCCGCGTCGAAGACCATCTGCGCCGTCAATGTGTCGTGTGGGGTAGAACAAGCATTGCGCAGCATGGAGGATGCGCTACTCTCCCGCAGTTTCTGTGCGGCAAAGCGGGCGATGCCAGGGCCGGCGGCCAGGCTCTCCCAATGCCCTGCCCGCTGGGCTTCCTCGTCGGACACACGCCGCGTTCCCAGCACGAACCACCCCGCCGTGCCGGCCAGCCCGCTCGTGCCGCGGTACAGGTGGCCGTCCAGGATCATGCCGCCACCGATCCCGGTGCCGACGATGACGAACACGACGTTCCGGTAGCCCTGCCCTGCACCCTGCCACCATTCGCCCAGCACGGCAGTATGCCCGTCGTATTCGATGCGCACGGGCAGGTTGAGGCGGGCCGTGAGTCCGGCGTGCAGTGGGACATTCTCCCAGCCGGGCAGGTTGGGGGCCCAGAGGAGGATCTTGTGCTCTGCGTCAATGACGGCCGGCACCCCGACCCCCAGGCCCAGCACGTCTGCGATGTGCACGCCTGTCCGTGCCAGGTCGTGCTGAAGCATCGCAGCAAGCTGGTCGAACAGGGCCACCGGACTGCTCAGCGCAGTGGGGCGCTTACTCACGTGCAGGATCTTGCCAGTGGAGGACACCACGGCTGTGGCGACTTTCGTGCCACCGACGTCAGCGGCAAGGATATATTCCGGCGCCATCTCATTCTACCCGTGTACCCTCATTCTGGGCGAGCTCCGCCATTCCGAGCGGAGCCTCCGTCATTCCGAGCGGAGCCTCCGTCATTCCGAACGGAACCTCCGTCATTCCGAGCGCAGCCCCCGTCATTCCGAGCGCAGCCCCCGTCATTCCGAGCGCAGCGAGGAATCTCGCTTGCCGTGGCGCCGAGACCCCTCGGCTTCGCTCGGGGTGACGGGTATGTTCAGGCGGTCGGATCGCCGATCCGCCGGATGAACGCTGTGTACTCCTGGAACACCTGCTGGTTGTGGTCAGGCCCTACCCCGGCGACGTTGGGCGAGACGAAGGTGGAGAGGTCCACGTGCCGGGCGGCCAGCTCCCTTCCGACCTCCGCCACGAGCGCCATGGAAATCGTGACTGCGGCGACCGTTGACAGCGCTGCTACCTTCTCCGGCCGGCCCTCGACCGGCACGCTCGCGTCCTCGGCATCTACACAGTTGTCAATCGCGACGTCGGCCACGTCGGCCAGCCGCTGGCCCGACGAGTGGGTCGCCTTCGAGATGCGGTGGTTGGCCAGAGACGTCACGGCGACCACGGTCAATCCCTGTCGCTTGGCAGCCAGCGCCATTTCGACCGGTGCAGCGTTGAGCCCGCCGTGGGAGAAGACGAGCATGGTGTCCCGCGCATCCAGGCGATAGGACAGCAGGACGTTGGCGACGTACCCTTCGGTGCGTTCCAGCCAGAGGAGCTCGCGTGCCCCACCCGGGCCGACGACGTTGAACCACATCAGGCGCGGATCCATGATGGGGTGAAAACCGACGAAGGAGCCGTAGCGTGGGAAGATGTCGAGCACCGGGAGCACGGAATGGCCGGAGCCGAAGAGATGGACCGCACGGCCGGCCTGGATAGAGTCTGCCATGCGTTGTGCGGCTTCCCGCATGGCAGGCAGTTGCGTGCTCTCGATCTGGGTGACGAGTGCATGGACCCTTTCCAGATATACCTCGGCAGACATAAGAACCTCCTGTGGACTTATTGAAATGGAAGCCGGAGCTTGTTTCGGCGGCCCCGGCCCAGGTGTCAATCGTGCAAATGTTCCTCTACTACCAGCTCAACGTAGAGGATGCGGTTGTCTCCTCTGTAGACCGACTCCACGTACTCGAATGGGTGCTGATTCTGGTCGAAGGTCCTGCGCCGCATCCGCAACACCGGATCGCCGCGCCGGAGGCTGAGCGTCTGTGCCTCACGCGACCCGCAGGCGCCCGCTTCGATCTCTTCCTGGGCCTGGGTTGGCACCAGGCCGAACCGCTCGCCCAGCAGCCTGTACAACGAGCCTGAAAGGTCCTCGCGCAGGATGGCTTCACAGCCGGCGAAGAAGAGATGGGAACATTCGACACCCACCGGTTCGCCGTCGGCCAGGCGCAACCGCTCGATCAGCGCGACCGGTCGTTCGACCTCGACCTGCAGCATGTCCGCCACCTTGGGCCTGGCAGGTGTCATCTCCATGCGCAGTACCTGAGCGGTCGGCGACTTGCCGCGGGCACGCATGTCCTCGGTGAAGCTGGTCAAGCGGGAAAGCCGTTTGCGGATCTTGGGCCTGGCGACGAAAGTGCCGCGTCCCTGGTCGCGGTGCAGCAGGCCCTCGTTCGTCAGTTCGACCAGCGCCTGCCGTACCGTCATGCGGCTGATGCCGTGGGTTTCGGACAGTTCTCGTTCGGAGGGAATGAGATCCCCTGGCTTCCATTCGCCTTCCTCGATGCGGCGGCGCAGCTCTTGCATCAATTGATAGTACAGAGGTATCGGATGGTTGCGGTTGATCACCACGCTGGCATCGTCCTGGCCTGGTATAGTCCTTAAGATGTCTAGACCACTTGTATTATACTACCAAATGGCTTTATTTGTCAAGTACTTTTTCAGTAGAAGTACACTGATGACACGCCCAAGAGGGCGAGAGGCTTTTTCTCACGGCGGCGGGAGGTTTTCCGTTGTCTAATTCCGTACCCAGGGTATGTAGGTCTTGGAATGGAGGGGCGCGTGATGCAATACAATGCCGCTCTCCTGTGCTACCCAAGTCTCGCCAGAGGGCAGCGCAGCAACGGGTGCACCAGGGGACCATATCTCAAAGTGACTCGAGTAACTATCGGGAACACTTTTCTGCGTCCAGACACTGCCATCCCAATAGAGGACTGCATCCAACTTACCTATCCATCCTTCATTTTCCGAGGCCATTGACACAGAAGTGAGTATACCGCTTGCGGTATGGGGAGCCTCTTGCCAGCTAGTTCCATCCCAACGTAGAATCGTGCTGCTGTTGGCCCAGAGTCCGCCCCCTACGATCCAGCCATCAGTTTCTGAAACCATATCCACCGATCTCAAGATGAGGGAGTAGGCCTGAACTGTCACATCAACTTCCGACCAACTGATGCCGTTCCAGCGCAGAATGACAGGGGCATAAATATCAAAGTCTGGCTCGATATCGGCACCTCCGACAGCCCAACCATCGGTTGACGAGACCATGTCGACGGATGTCAGGTGCATCGTTATGGTTGCTGCGCTACTGCTAGCGGCGGTCCATGCCGTTCCATTCCAGTGTAGAATCGTGCCTTTGTCGCCCACTGCCCAGGCATCATCAGTTGCGACGACGTCGACAGATCTCAGGACGTTGGTTGGACTGAAAATTCTCGTCCAGGCGGTTCCATCCCAATGCAAAATCGTTTTGTCACCCACTGCCCAGCCATCGTTGGGCAAAGCGAATGCGATGGAAAATAGTGTTGTTCCGACAGGGCCAGGAATTGAGATCCACTCGTTGCCTTTCCGGTTCAGGATTGTTCCGCTCTCGCCCACCGCCCAGACATTGGTCGATGAAATGGGGGCCAGCGCCTGTATTCTTGTAGTGCCAATAGAATCGGGTGTACTGATGTTTCGCCACGACTGGAAGTCGAGGTGATAGCTATCAGAGAGTTGTGCCCAGGTAGTACCTTGGTCGCCGGTGGCCCACAAACCGTCGTTTCTCGTCCAAAGTATTCGTCCTGGGTTTCCGTAATCGGCCCCCATCCACTGGCCTTTCCAAGACGAGAGTTTTGTCCAGTGATCACCGCCGTCGTTGCTCCGGTATAACCCAGTGCCGCATAGTATGAACAGCGTGTTCGATATGGTTGGATGGGCTATCAGTTTAGATATGGTGGGGCATGGACACTCGTTCCAATTCACCCACGTGTTTCCACTATCGGTGCTTCGTTTGCATGGGTTGCCGTAGAGCCATTGTGGATTCTGCGAATCCGCTGCAAGACCCACAACGGGAAAGTCTTTTTGTGACCACTTTTCCCCCCCATCCTCGCTTTGATACCACTCGCCGTTTCCATTCATTACGTAGATTCGTCCAGCTACAATTGGGGATGTTGCCAACGCTGTCCAGACCTCTGCGTTCTGGCTTCCCCTGATCTTCTGCCAGTTTATGCCAGCGTCGGCACTGGTGTAGACGCTGTAAAACGCTCTGGCTCCTTCCAGGTCAGCATCCCAACAATAGGCTGTCAGGTACAAACGGTTTGCATCTGCAGGCGAGACGACAAAGTCGTCGAAATATAGGGGTTCATTACAGCGATAGTCAATTGGTATAGGGGAATATGCCCAGGTTTGGCCATTATCTCCAGTGCGATAAATACCGACTTTGCTTGGATCATCGCCAGGTACTGCAACTATAAGCCTCACTCGTGCAAAGGGTTCGGTTCTCGGGGCGATAGCGACTCGAAGTGGCAGTGTCGTACCAGGGCTTATCCAGGGAGCAGTTTCAACTTCTTTCCAATGGGTTCCCCCATGCATACTGTAGATAGGGATCTGCGAGCCACTAAGGCTGGTCAGGATCACGTTCGACAGAGCTGGTGAGGTCGCTAACTCTGTCACCTTCAATGGCAATTCATACTCACTTTGAGTTTTGCCTTGAGTGAGGCCGGAGGACGGCCACTCAGTTTCATCAGCATCGTCCTGCATATCGTGTGGTTCAGCAGTGTGGCTGGTTGAAGTGCTGTCCGCTTGCGGCTGTGCTGCGCGTGTGGGGCCCAGTCCCGCCATTGGGTCGTTGCTCAACAACAGCGCCAGGATGAGCATAATGGGAAACGGTCGCCTGCGTTTCATCTTGGGTTATTCCTATCGCGCATTTATATTATAGTGCAACTTTGTGCAAAAGTCAATGCCCAAATTCGGTTGCACAGACCGGCGGTCGGACTGGCCGGCCTCGGCCGACATCTGCCGCGGAAGGTCCCACGTCGCTGTGCGGCGTGCTATCATCTGCTGAGGAGGTGCAAAGTGATGTGGCGGCTCCAGTAGACAAAACCACGAGACGGGGCTATAATCCACTTGAGCCCGCCGCGTGACGTTGTATAAAGACAAGTTCAAGGAGGACAAACAATGCCTGAGGACGTCTACCGTAACCTGGCCCGGCGACTGGACGCCATCCCCAATGGCTTCCCCGCCACCGAGAGCGGTGTCGAACTGCGCTTGCTGGCCAAGATCTTTACGCCGGAGGAGGCGGCGCTGGCGAGCGTGATGCGCCTGACGTGCGAGCCGGTCGCCGACATCGCCGCGCGCGTGGGTATGGACCCCGACGCGGCCTACAGGACGCTCAAGGATATGACGCGCAAGGGATTGATCCGCGCCAAACGAGGTGAGGGCCAACTCACCTTTGGGCTGATGCCCTTCGTCGTTGGCATCTACGAGGAGCAGTTGCCCCGCCTGGACGCGGAACTGGCAGCGCTGTTCGAGCAGTACGTCCAGGAAACGCGAGGTGGGGGCATCACCCGTTATATGCCCGCCGTCCACCGCGTCGTTCCGGTCGAGGAGGCGGTGCCCTTTGACCTGGAGATCTTTCCCTACGAGCGGGCCACCGAGCTGGTGGAGGAGGCCAAAGCGTGGGGCGTGCGCGACTGCATCTGCCGCGTCCAGCAGCGGCTCATCGGCAAGGGCTGCGACCATGCGGTGGAGAATTGCCTGATGCTGGCACCGGTGGAGGGCGCGTTCGATGCCAGCGAGACGAGCCGCCCGATCACGAAGGAGGATGCGCTGCGCATCCTGCGCCAGGCCGAAGAGACAGGGTTGGTGCACTCGACCGGGAACTACCGCGACGGGCATTTCTACATCTGCAATTGCTGCACCTGCTGCTGCGGCATCTTGCGCGGCGTGACCGAGTTCAGCATCCCCACTGCCGTTGCCCGCTCCGGCTTCCGCTCCGTCGTGGATGTTGAACTGTGCGCTGGCTGCGGCGACTGCGTCGAGCGCTGCCAGTTCGGGGCATTGGCGGTGCCGGAGGACGTGGCGGATGGAGTACATCCGTGTGTGGTGGACTATGCGCGCTGCGTGGGTTGTGGGTTGTGCGCCAGTGTGTGTCCTACTGGCGCGCTGCACCTGGAGCGCCGGCCCGAGGACGAGATGGCCCCATTGCCGGCCGACCTCAAGGACTGGATGCTTCAGCGCGCACAGGAGCGCGGAATCTCGGTCTTTGATGTCCTGTAGTGGGGCCGGGGATTGGGGGCTAGGGATCAGGGATTAGGGAGCGGGGAGCGGGGATCAGGAGTGCTGTGTGTTCCTGCCATACCGACCCCGCTCACTGGCGTGCCGCAGTTGGGGCAGCGGCCGTCCGGCTGGACGTTGTTCTCCACGATCCAGAAGCCGGAGCGGCGGACCAGTAGCCGGCCGCAGATGTGGCAGTAGGTGTTGGCCTCGTCCGCCACGTTGCCCACGTACACGTAGCGCAAGCCGGCGTCCAGGCCGATCTCCCGCGCTCGCTGGAGCGTGGCGACGGGCGTCGGTGGCACACCGGTCATCTCGTAGGCGGGGAAGAAGCGGCTGATGTGCCAGGGTGTCTCCTCCCCCAACTCGTCCGCCACAAAGCGGGCCGCATCCTCCATCTCCGCCGGGTCGTCGTTGACGCCGGGGACGACGAGCGTGGTCACCTCCACCCACACGCCCTGTCGCTTCATCACTTTCAGGCTGTCGAGCACCGGCTGCAGCCGGGCGCCGGCATACTTGCGGTAGGTTTCGTCGCGGAACGCCTTCAGGTCCACGTTGGCTGCGTCCAGGAGGGGGTGGATCGTCTCCAGCATCTCTGCCGTCATGTAGCCGTTGGTGACGTACACGTTGGCCAGCCCGGCCTGGTGGGCCAGGCGGGCCGTGTCGTAGGTGTACTCGAAGAAGACGGTCGGCTCGGTGTAGGTGTAGGCGATGCTGCGGCAGCGGGCTCTTTGTGCGGCGGCGACGATTTCCTCCGCGCTGGCCTTCTCTCCCAGGATCAGATGCTGCTCGCGCACCATCTGGGAGATGTCCGCGTTCTGGCACCACTGGCAGCGAAAGTTACAGCCTGGCGTGGCGATGGAGTAGGCGCTCGTGCCGGGGTAAAAGTGGAGCAGGGGTTTTTTCTCCACCGGGTCCACGTGTTGGGCGATGGTGCGCCCGTAGACGAGTGTGTACAGCGTCCCGTCCCGGTTTTCCCGCACCTGGCAGACACCCCGTTTGCCGTCGGCGATCGTGCAGCCGTGGGCGCACAGGTAGCAGTGTACCCGGTTGTCCGCCGATTTCTCGTAGAGCATGGCCTCTTTCATGCGCCAATCCTCCTCTCCTTAGACTTCCGAAGTCCCTGAGACTTCGGAAGTCTCGACTTGCCTACAGCGCGAACTCGGCTACCAGAAAGGTATGGTCCGACGGTCGCTCCGCCCGCCGCGCCTCGACGTCAATCCAGGCGTGCGTGGAGCGGCGGGCCAGCGTCTCTGTGGCCCAGATGTGGTCCACCCGCCAGCCGACCCCGCGCTCTAGCGGATCCCGCGCCCGGTAGTCGTAGTACGTATACTGGCCTGGCTCGCCGGGGTGGTGCAGGCGGAAGACGTCAACAAAGCCCCACTGGCGCACCTGCTCGAGCGCGGCGCGCGCCTGGGGGTGAAAGTCCACGTGGTTCTTTAGCCCCTGAGGGTCGTATATGTCAATCGGCTCGGGCGCGACGTTGAAATCGCCCGTCCACAGGAGCGGTTCGTCGGGCGAGTAGTGGCGCTCGAAGAAGGCGCGCAGGCGGGCCAGCCAGGCCAGCTTGTACTGGAAGTGCTCCGAGTCGGGGTCACGCCCCTGGGGGACGTAGGTGTTTACGATGGCGATGCCCCCGACGCTTGCCCGGATCAGGCGTGCTTCGTCGGGTTCGAGATCGTCATCGAGCCCGCAGGCGACTTCCCGCGGCTCCTCCCGGCTGGCGAGCGCCACGCCGGCATAGGCCTTCTGGCCGCAGAAGACGACGTGGTAGCCCGCCTGGCGGAACGGCTCCGCCGGGAAGTCCTTGTCCTGCACCTTCGTCTCTTGCAGGCACAGAACGTCCGGCTGCTCCCGGCGCAGCCAGTCGAGTACCAGGTCTATCCGGCTGCGGATGGAGTTGGCGTTGTAGGTTGCCACTTTCAAAATACTCATAGGACACCCGTTTGACAGGAGGGCAAGCTGGTTAGAGACAAGCCAGATGCGTCCCTTACGGGGTGAAGCGGAATAGGCACACGTCGCCGTCCTGGACCTGGTAGTCACGGCCCTCAATGCGCAGAATACCGTGCTCACGCGCCGCCGGCCAGCTCCTCACCGCCATTAACTGCTCGAAACCCACCACTTCGGCGCGGATGAAGCCACGCTCCATCTGGGTATGGACTTTGCCGGCCGCCTGGGGCGCTGTGGTGCCGCGCTGGATGGCCCAGGCCCGCACCTCGTGCCCTCCGGTGATGGTAAAGAAGGTAATCAGGTCCAGCACCGCGTAGCCCGCCTGGGCCAGCGCTTCCAACCCGGAACGCTCAAGCCCCACGTCTGCACGGTAGACCGCCGCCTCATCCGGGGGCCACTCGCCCAGGTCGGCCTCCAGTTGGGCACAGATGACGACGGCAGGTGCGCCTTGCGCTTCTGCCACGCGCGTGATTTCCCTGGCCAGCGGGCCACCGTCGGGCAGGTCCTCCTCGCCGACGTTGGCCACGTAGACGCGCTCACGGGCGGTGAGCAGGCACATCTCACGCGCCAACGCCGCCTCATCCGCGCCGCGTGCTGCCCAGAGCGCGGCGCGCTCGCCGGCCTGCAGCCGTGCGCGCAAACCCTCCAGCGCCCTCAACTCTGCGGCGTAGTCGCGGGGTCTGGCCTTGGACGCCGAGCGCACCTTGTCCAGCCGCCGGTCTACGACCTCCAGGTCGGCCAGGATCAGTTCCAGGTCGAGCACCTCCAGGTCGCGCAGCGGGTCCACTGTCCCCTCGACGTGGGCCACGTCCGGGTTGGAAAAGCAGCGGCAGACCAGCGCGATGGCGTCTACGTTGCGGATGTGGCCGAGGAACTGGTTGCCCAACCCTTCGCCCCGGTGGGCGCCCCGCACGAGGCCCGCGATGTCCAAGAACTCGACGGCCGCCGGGGTCGCCTGTTGTGGCCCAACCAGCGCCGCCAGCGCCTCTAGCCGCGGATCGGGAACAGCCACGACACCCCGATTCGGCTCAATCGTCGTGAAAGGGTAGGGCGCCACTTGAGCCCCGGCCTGCGTGAGCGCGTTAAAGAGCGTAGATTTACCCACGTTGGGCAAGCCCACAATGCCAATTTGCAACGCCATACGGCACCTCTTCGTCTATTGCGGAGCTTGCGCCTCTGGCGGCCTCATTGCACCCAGAGGCAAGCCGATGTAAAACGTGCTCCCCCGGTTCAGCTCGCTATCTACCCACACCTTTCCACCGTGCCGCTCGACGATGGACTTGACGATTGCCAACCCCAGGCCAGTCCCCCGGATGTTGACCGTGTCACGTCGCTTAATGCGGTAGAATTTTTCAAACAGGCGCACCTGGTCGTCCGGGGCAATGCCAATCCCCGTGTCGGAGACGTGGATCACAGCCTGCCCGTTGCGAACCGACAGCCCCACCGTCACAGTACCCCCGTCAGGGCTGTACTTGATCGCATTGTCTACCAGGTTGGTGACCGCCTGGCGTAAGAGTGCGGCATCGCCAGCGACGACGGCCACTTCCTCCGCCGGTTCCAGCCGCAGCGTGAGCCCCTTGAGGCTCGTGCGGGCCCGCACACTTTCCACGGCTTCGACCATGATGGCCCCCAGGTGGCAGGGCTTGCGCTCCAACCCCACGCCTGCCTCGATGCGCCCCAGGTCAAGCAGGTCGTCAATGAGCTCGCCCATCTGCCCGATGCCGCGCAGGATCTTTTCCAGGTATTCGCGTTGCTTCTCGTTGAGCTCGCCCACCATGGGCAGCATGGTAGTATAGCCGCGCATGAACGTCAGCGGCGCACGCAGGTCGTGCGAGACCGTCGCCACGAACTCGGACTTTAACTCGTCTAATTCCTTCAAGTGTGTGATGTCGCGCATCACGGCCACCCGGCCGATCCGTTCACCGTCAGTACTCAGGATAGTCGAAGCACTGGCGTACAATGTCTGGCCACCGGGCAGGGGCACCTCCCGGGTCAACGCCCCGTTCGAAGACAGAGGCTCTTCAAAGACCCGCACGACCGTTGGTGCCAACCTCGCCTCATCGACCTTCTGGCCTGCGACCGCATCGGCTGCGATGCCAAAGGCCTGTTCAGCAGCCGGGTTGACCAACAGGATGCGATCGTCGCGGTCGGTGACCAGAACGGCGTCGGTGGTACTGGTCAGAATGGCCTCCAGCCGCCGCCTCCCACCCTCCGCGGCCTGGAAGAGGCGGGCGTTTTCCACCAACACAGCCATCTGGCCGACCAACGTTGAGAGCAGGTCAATCTCCGAGGCGTCAAACTGGCGAATCGCATCGTATCCCACCCACATCACGGCCAGCACCTGGTCCTTGGTATGCACGGGCAGCGCGATGACAGCCTTGATCGGTCCCTCCAGCACCTCATGCCCGGCCAGTGTCCTGGCCCGGGCCAGATTCTGGATGACCAACTGAGATCCCAGGTCCCTGACTGCTGTAGCCAGTGCCCGGTCGAGTGCGCCCAATCCTTCACGCGGCTCCCCCCGGGCCATCACGACCTGCGGGGCACCGCCGGCCGACGAAAGGAGAATAATACGAGCCACCTGGGCATTGACTGCCTTCAGCGCTCCTTCCAGGATGAACGGGATTCCTGTAGGTAGTTCCAGCGTCGCCGAAACCGCCTGGCTGACCTGGAGTAGCAACGACAGGTCTTCCAGACGGTCCTTGAGTCGCACACGCATGCCCTCAAATGCATCCCCGACGCGGGCCACCTCGTCGTCACCAGGCACGCGCACCGGCTGTGTGAGGTCACCCTCAGCGATGCGGTCTGCCGCAGTAGCCAACTGCGTAAGCGGCCGGGTCAGCCAGCGGGTGACCAACGGGATCACGATCACCAACCCACCCCCAAGCAGGACCTGGAGAAGGAGCAAGGGAGCCGCAATCTGCGTCGCCTGCTCCAGCACGATCTTGTAGGGAAGGCGGATGACGACTGCCCAGGGGTACCCTTCCACAGGCAGGTAATACACTAACTGGCGCGTGTTGTCCAGAGGATTGCGGCTCTCATAGGCCCACCCCCGTAGTACAGTGGCAATACGGGGACGGCTCTCATCTACGCGCCACTCGGTGAGAAGCATGCTGGAGTTGGAATGGGCAACGATATGGCCCCCTTCGTCCACCACAAACCCCTCGCTGCGCTCGCGGGTTTGCTGGAGACTCGCCAGTACCCGCTTGATCACCGGATTGACGTCAAGCCGGGTACGTCCTACCAATACCCCAAAGCGCTCACCGGTCACCTGATCCTCCACCGGTGCCAGGAACGAAAGAATGACTACACCCTGCCGTGAGTGATGCACGGGGCTGATCAGTGTGGCACCGCTCTCCAGTACACGCTGCAAGAAGACCTCCTCCTGCGCGGTCAGTTCTGGATCACCATCCGGTACCGGAGGATACATTGCCATCTGTTGTCCGGCCAGGTCAAATAACATCAGGTGGTCGAAAAACGCTACCGTGCGCATGTCGTTCTGCAGAAGGTCTCCCAGTGTGGCGGGATCGCCGCGCCATAGGACCTCATCGTTAGCAAATTCTGCCAGCAGTCCCTGTCCGGTGTGGATAAAATATGGGACGTCCTCGGCCGCACTGGTGGCGTCCTGCGCCATCTCATCCACCGCATCCAACGTCGCCATGCGCAGCGTCGTCGCCGTCACAGCATAGACCAGCACGAAGGTCATGGTCAAGATCAGGGGCACGAACAGGAAAAGCAACCTGCGATTGAGCGTGCGGCTGTAGGGAGGGAACTGGCGCACCCCATGCACAGGCCGGAGGCGCGGCAGGAGCAGATAGACCACCTGGACAATGGCGGCCGCCACGAGGCTTTCCAGCAACACGGGACCAAGATGCGCCCGCGTCAACGTCACCGCATAGTCAAGCCCGGCCAGGCCTGCATCGGCCGTACGCACTAACACCGACAACAGGAGTGCAAACGATGCCAGGAAAGTTGCCAGTGGCACTGCGACGAGAGGTTGGCGCACGAGGAACGGCAAACGCCCTCGATAGTCCTGGCGCAGCAGAAATCCGACCAGAAAACCGAAGAAGGCAAGTTGAAAAGGATCCGCGATACCGCCGGTCGTCAGTCCGGCCCGCAAAACTCCGCCGACCAATCCCACCAGCAGTGCTGGCCCTGCACCTAACCAGGTCCCCGCCACAACGACCGGCAACGCCAGGAGTGATGCAAATGGCTGAGCGGGCTGGGCAGGGACACTCGGGGGTGGTAACAGGTCCGGTAGCGAGAAAGTGACCACCAAAATAGCGTTGGCGATCAACAAAGCCACTACCCAGGGAGCCACCAGCAGTCCCAGGAACAAGAGCAGCCGACGCCAGTCTAACCGTTTGAAATCGCGCCGGGCGTAGGCCAGGAGCACCAGCGTCACCAGTACATAGAACGCCAGAAGAGGATATTCCCAGATTTGAGGTGTAAGGAAGGCCAGATTCATCTTGATCCCCTTTACTCCTACATCGGGGAGATTCGTTGCCATTGAGATTATAGCACACCACAGGAATAATTCAAACCTTGCTCACAATCACAACACGAGTATAATACGGCTGATAACTACTCATCATCCGTCTAGAGGAGTGCAAACGTGGAAACTCAACAAGTGGTCGTTCTGGCTATTGGTCTCGTCCTGCTCAGCGTGCTCATGTTCTGGCCGCAGTGGCAGGCGCGGCGGCGGCGGCAGAAGCAGATGGCTGAATTGCGCGTGGGCGACGAGGTCATGACCGTGGGCGGAATCATCGGCAAACTGACGTATTATAACGTCGAGGAAGGCCGCGCCCGCATGGAAATCGCGCCTGGAGTCGAGATCCGGGTTGTCTTGGCTGCCATCAGCCGCAGACTTACAGAATCCTGAACCCTCTGGTCGAATCCAGCGGTGGAAATCGAAGTTGCCGTCGCCAAGGTGGGCAAGTGGGCCGCCAGTGAAAGCGGGGACACGTTGGAAATGGTCGAACGTCCCCGTGGCGGCTTTTCCTTTGTACTGGTGGACGGCCAACGTTCAGGGCGGGGAGCCAAAGCCATCAGCAACCTGGTGGCGCGCAAGGCCATCTCCGAACTGGCCGAGGGAGTGCGCGATGGGGCGGCGGCCCGGGCCGCCCACGATACGCTTTACACCTACAAAGGCGGCAAAGTCTCGGCCACGCTCAACATTCTCTCGATAGACCTGACCTCCGGCACACTCGTGCTTTCGCGGAACAACTTTTGCCCTACCATCGTCGTCACCCCTGACGATGGACTACAGTTGCTCGACGAGCCATCGGGTCCGATCGGCGTGCAACGCGGCACGAAACCGCAAATTACCGAACTGCAATTGGCCGCCGGGACGGTGGTCGTCGTCTACACGGATGGGCTGGAAACGGTCGGCGCACGCTCAGGCCGTGGCTTCGATGTCCCAGCGGCAGTGCGCACGTTGACAGCAGAAGACCAGACCAGCGCCCAGCAGATCGCCGATCGCTTGCTTGAGCAGGCGCTGGCACTGGACGAGGGACGCCCTCACGACGACATCAGTGTGCTCGTGCTGCGCGTGGTGGATCGTGTGGGCGACGGCGTGCGCCGCCTGGCGCTCTGGCTTCCCCTGTGAGAGACGCGATGCGGCCCCGCAACCTCCGCCGCTACCTGCGAGCCCTGTGGCGCGACACGCGGGTGCTGGTACGCCAGTTCCGCAGCGCGCTATGCGCCTTCGCCCTACTCCTGTGCGGAGGCACGCTGGCGTTGCGCCTCTTCTACGTCTACCCTGAAACCGGGCAGCACCTGGGCTGGGCCGAAGCACTGTATACCACCTTTACGCTTGTCTTCCTGCAGCCTGTCCTTCCATTTCCCCAGGTACCGGGATTACAGCTCCTATTCATCCTCGTCCCCCTCGTCGGGCTGGCCGTCGTCGCCGATGGCATCGTGTATTTCGGCGTGGCGCTGTTCAACCGCAGCGAGCGAAAGGAGGCCTGGCAAGTGGCTATCGCTTCAACTTACCGGAACCATGTCATCGTGTGCGGGCTGGGGAAGGTCGGATACCGGGTCGTGAAAGAGCTACTTCGCCTGGGAGAAGACGTCGTCGGCATCGAAAACAACGCCGAGTGCCCGTTCCTGGAAGAGTTACGCCAGATGAACGTGCCGGTGTTGCTGGGTAACGCCCGGCAGAGAGACATGCTGGAGAAAGCTCACGTGCGCGAAGCATCCGCCATCGTCGCCTGCACCCAGGACGATCTGGCCAACCTGGACATCGCGCTCGATGCCAGGGAACTCAACCCGGGCATCAAGGTCGTGCTGCGCATGTTCGACACACAACTGGCCGAGAGAGTGCGGCGGGGGTTTGGTATTCACACCGCCTTCAGCACCTCGGCGCTGGCCGCTCCTATCTTTGCTGCCGCTGCCACACGCGCTCAGATTGACTACTCATTTTACGTAGACGACGAACTGCTGAACGTGGCCCGGACGGTAGTGCAGGAAGGTTCGGGGCTGGAAGGACGCACGATTGCCCAGGTAGAGAAAGAACTGGATATCACGATCGTCTTGCACAAGGGAGCGGACGGTCTCGACCTGCACCCGGCTCCTGACATCACGCTCCGTGCCGGGGATTGTCTGGTGGTCTTTGCATCGCTGGAGGTGCTGGCCAACGTGCGCGAGATGAGCGGCGAGCACGAGCGATCCTGCACCCCCGAGCGAGAAAGCGGCAACTCACGTCGCCGTCCGTGGTTGGAACGTCTCTTTTCCAGAAAGAAATCTGCAAGCCGGTGAGACAGGCCACGCACGATGAACGCTCGCTGATCGCTGTCGTTGGTCCATGTGCCTCGGGCAAGTCACTGCTCGTCCAGGCACTACGGGAGCGAGGGTACAATACCCGCGAGGTGCTGCAGGAGCACTCCTACGTGCCTGCCATGTGGCAG
>Ga0172362_10000632_pt1 | contig 29103 bp, 24 predicted proteins | sample LakKivs1_kivu2a2_FD_114534 | JGI IMG/M metagenome (GOLD analysis project Ga0172362, IMG submission 114534) | Sediment microbial communities from Lake Kivu, Rwanda - Sediment s1_kivu2a2 | ecosystem: Environmental > Aquatic > Freshwater > Lake > Sediment | place: Rwanda: Western Province, Lake... | reverse complement strand
TGGTTCTGTCGAAGGAGATCTTGGGAGCTACCTTATTGACCATCCACAACCTGAACGTCCTGATCACCCTGATGGCAGATATCCGCCTGTCAATCCTCAACGGCCAGTTCGATCAATTTGCACAGAATTTCCTTGAACACTCGGAGAAATGCTCATGACGCTGCTCCAATCCATCATACTGGGAATTATCCAGGGGTTGACTGAATTCATACCCATCTCAAGCTCCGCCCATCTGGTAATCACCCCATACCTTTTAAGATGGCACATTCCCACCCAGGAGGGTTTTATTTTCGACATCCTAGTCCAGCTGGGGACGCTGCTTGCAGTGATCATTTACTTTCGCAAGGAACTGTACCAGATTATCGCCTCGATGATCAGCGGGCTGCTACGCCGTCACCCACTTCAAGACCCCATGGCGCGCCTGGGCTGGCTGCTGGTATTGGCTACCATCCCGGCGTTAATTGCCGGCTTGCTATTCAAAGACCAGCTGGAAGCGGTTTTTTCTAGCCCCCAGGCAGCCGTGGGATTCCTGGTGGGCACTGCGATTTTATTGGTCATCGCCGAATTGGCAGGCAGGCGCAGCCGCACCCTCGAAACGGTCACCTGGCTAGATGCATTGATCGTCGGTGTATTCCAGGTAATCTCTTTGTTCCCGGGCATCTCACGATCAGGTTCCACCATCGCCGGCGGCATGCTCCGTAATTTCGACCGCCCGGCTGCAGCACGATTCTCATTCCTGATGTCGGTACCGGTGATGATCGGGGCTGGCGCGTTAGCAGTGGTTGACTTGTTTCAAGCGCCAAATTTTGGCTCACAGCTCCCCACCTTGATCGTTGGTTTCATTGTGGCTGCCATCGTCGGCTTCCTGGCAATACGCTGGCTGTTATCTTATCTCTCCAGGAGCTCGCTGTACATTTTTTCAATCTACTGCCTGGCAGCCGCGTTATTTACCTCTGTGTTCTTCATAATCCGTTCTTGAGCATGAGATATTGGTTACTGTTGGGCATGGTAGTTATCCTTGCTGCCTGTGGCAGCCCTGTCACAGCTACACCTGCCCCAACCCCTCAAGCAATCAAAATCACCTATCCAACCGGTTTACAAAAATGGGTGGATAACCTGGCCAATTGTGCTGTTGATGATCCCCGGGTTGCGCTTTATGTGAACCGGTCCAACCAGTGGAATGGTGATCTTTCCAGAAGCGAGGTTGCCTTGGAATTTGCCCTGTCCAACGCTGATTACGCCGGGTTTTATCTCACCCAGCTGGGCTATGAGCAGCTGCAAGTGGTTTCAAATCAAGAAAATCCGCTATCCGAGCTAACTGGCAGCCAGCTTACGGCTATCTTTTCAGGCCAGGTCGAAAAATGGCCGGGTGCCACAGGTCGAGCCATTCAGGTTTGGGTGCTGCCGAAAGATGACCCGCTGCGTACCATTTTCGATCAGGCGGTGCTGCACGGCAAACCAGCCTCCAGCAATGCCATGCTCGCCCCGGACAGCACAGCGATGCTGGAGGCGATTTCGAGCGATCCTGATTCTATCGGCTATCTCCCGGCTTCCTGGATCGACTCAGGTAATTCCGACCTTATTACTAATGTGAAAATTTTCCGGCTCGACGATTCCCTCGCCAACCAGCTGCACCAACCGGTTATTGCAGTCACGCACGAGGAGCCCGTTGGACTGTTGCGGGAATTATTGGTTTGCCTGGTCTCTAATGCCCCCTAGCCGCAAAAAGAATCTAAAAGCTGTTGGTAAAATCCCTCATACTGCCTAATAATAGGACGGTATACCCCTGTTTCTTTTATTCTCCATTGGCAGCGAACCGTACAGGTACCAGTATGTATCTACAGGAAATCCATTTTGCAACTCGGATTCCCATATAAAATTGCCGGACACCAGTACTGCTCGCAGGTAGGTATCCAGCGTGCTTAACAGATCAACCTCCGCCTGCGGTTTTTTACCTTCGGGAAGCAACAATCCGAGCATTGCCCGTAAACGAACTTCATAGGCATAACGATCAGCATTTTCCTGGGGGCTGGTTTGATAATCATGGATGAAATCGCTCCACATCCTCAACCTCATACTGAAGCTGTGGCCTGCCTTCTTCTCCCATGCTACCCTCCATTTGGAGGATATGCGTTCCAGCTCACTGACCGCTTTTAATCCATCCGCCTCTTCATGCGGGGAGGCAGAATAAGCTGCCAATCTCTCTTTTGCCAGCAGTAAGGCTCCCAGGGTCAGCTGGGGATATTCCGGCTCGCCCTTCGGCGGGCGCGCGTCCAACGGCCAGAACACCTCGTCTGAAAGCAAATAATGTTCCATTTCTTCCAGGCCACCCTGCACATAACGCAGATCGTACTCGAATGTTCTTTTCATCGGTTTGGGGTCATAGAGAAACATATGTTTAATTATAACGGCCATTCAGCTGGCACAGTGTATTGAATGCAGATTACAGCCCGCCGTTTCAAGAAATACGATGCTCGAAAATGCTAAGCCTATATCAATAATCGCAATGGCTCCTCGATAAACTTCGCCAAGGCTTGCAAGAACCGGGCTCCTTCCACGCCATCACTGATACGGTGATCGATCGACAGGGTGGCTTTCATGCGGCTTCCGATGCTGATTTCGCCATTATCGACCACGGGCACCTGCTTCGCCGAGCCCACGGCCAGGATGGCGGCTTCCGGTGGGTTGATAATGGCGGTGAATTGGTCGATGTCATACATGCCCATGTTGCTGACCGTAAAGGTCGATCCTTCCACATCCTCCGAGCGCACTTTCCCCTGGCGCGCCCTGCTGACCATATTCCTGACCTCGGCAGATATTTGGCGGATTGATTTTTGGTCCGTGTTACGGCTGACCACCGTGAGCAGGCCATTTTCAACAGCCACCGCCACGCCGATGTTGATTTCGCCATGGTAAATCAGGGTGTTATTGGGCAAATCCAGCGATGCGTTCAAGTTGGGGAATTCCAATAGTGCCAGGGCCACCGCCCGAACCACGAAATCATTCACCGAGACCCTGTCATCTTCCGGAAGCAGCCGATTAATCTCCGCCCGCTGCTCGAGTAAGGCACCCACATCGTAATCATGGGTCACGTAGAAATGAGGCGCCTGCTGCATGGACATGCTCATCCTCCGCCCAATCGTCGCCCGTAACTTGGGTAAAGGCACATTGTGCGTCTCGCGGATAAAGGGTTGTGCAGGTGCTACAAATGGCATGGGGGTCACTGCTGCGGGCTTGGCTGCTGCGATTACGGGAGCTTTTGCCTGGTAAACCTCGATATCTTTTTTAGTGATGCGCCCACCAGGCCCGCTGCCTGTCACCTGGCTGAGATCGATGCCCAACTCTGAAGCCATCGAGCGTGCCAGGGGGGAAGCCGTGTAACCTTCCCGAGCGCCTTCCTGGACCTTCGCTGCTGGCACCTGTGCTGGTGCTTCAACTTGTGTCGGGCGTGCTTCTTCTCCAGCGGGTTTGCCTGCAGCAGAGGTTTCTGGAGCCGGTTTACCTTCTCCGGCTGATCTGCCCAACAAAGCCTCCAGGTCCACTTGCTCACCGGCTTCGCCAATCACCGCAATGGGATCATTAACCGGCACCACCGTCCCTTGCTTCACCAGCTGGCTCAGCAAAACCCCGTCGTAGTCCGATTCCACCTCCACTGTGGCTTTATCGGTTTCAATCTCGGCCAGCACATCGCCCTTAGACACCTTTTCACCTTCGTTCATCACCCAACGCACGAGCGTCCCCTCAGCCATATCAAATCCAAGCTTCGGCATGCCGATAATCTGCGCCATTAGAGCACCTCCTTCACAGCCCTGATCACGTCTTCCACTTGTGGTAGCGCCGACTGTTCCAGATCGCGGCTATAGGGCAGCGGCACTTCCTTCTGGGCTACACGCTGGATGGGCGCATCGACATAATCGAAGGCTTGTTCGTAGATCCTTGCCGAGACTTCTGCCCCAACCCCGAAGGATCTCCAGCCCTCTTCAACAATCACCGCCCGGTTGGTCTTTTTAAATGATTCCAGCACGGGCTCCATATCCAGGGGGCGTAGCGTGCGTAGGTCAATAATCTCCGCCTCGATCCCCTCTTGAGCCAGCTGGTCGGCGGCTTTCATCGATGTTTCGAGCATCTTGCTGTAAGTGACCAGTGTGATATCCTTGCCGGTACGCTGGATTTTAGACTTCCCAATTGGTATCAGGTAATCGCCATCCGGCACCTCTCCCCTCGACTGGTATAGGGTTGCAGACTCGATGAAAAATATCGGATCATTGGTGCGAATTGCTGATTTTAACAAGCCCTTGGCATCTTCCGGAGTGCCTGGAGCCACCACCTTCAAGCCCGGGAAATGCGCAAAAATCACATCCGGCGTCTGCGAGTGGGTGGCTGCCAGCTGTCGACCGCCCCCGCTGACCGTGCGAATGACCAGTGGCACCTCCATCTGGCCTGCGAACATGTAGTGCAGCTTAGCAGCTTGGTTGACGATGTGGTCAAACGCTGAGAAGGCGAAATTGATCGTCATCAGCTCTGCAACCGGACGCAAGCCGGTCAATGCCGCTCCGACTGCCGCCCCAACGATCGTAGCCTCCGAGATAGGGGTATCTCTCACCCGCTCAGCTCCGAAATGGTCATAAAATCCCTTGGTCACCGCGTAGCTGCCACCCCATACCCCCACTTCCTCACCCATGATAAAAACATTGGGGTCGCGCTCCATCTCCTCCCAAAGGGCTTGCGATATTGCCTCGCGCATCGTGATTCTTGCCATGGCTCCCTCGGTTCAGCTCATCTCGGTATATAGGTTTTTAAACAGGTCTTCTTTCTTTGGTTCTGGGCTGCTCTCTGCAAATTGCACACCTTCTTGCACTTCTTTTTCAGCTGTTTTCTCAATGCCATCCAGCTCCTCGGCGCTGGCAATGCCATGGTCCACCAGGTATTTATGGTAGATCCCGAGAGGGTCCCTGTCATGTTGCCAGCGCTTGACCTCATCCGATGTGCGGTAACGCTCGGGATCACCCATCGAATGACCCCTGAAACGGTAGGTTTCGACCTCCAGGAAATAAGGCGATTTATTCTTGCGCACCGTTTCGATGGCCTCCTGGGCAGCCTGGTGAACTTTCAATACGTCCATTCCTTCGGTGCATTGGTTGGGAATTAAATAACCTTCCGCCTTCTGGCGTATCTCCGAGACAGCCGAAGCACGTTCCACAGAGGTGCCCATCCCGTAGCGATTATTTTCGCAAATCCACAGCACCGATAATCCCCAAACCTTAGATAGGTTGAGTGCCTCGTGAAAATAGCCGATGTTGGTGGCGCCCTCCCCGAACATGCAGATGGTCACTGCATCGTTGTTCTTGTAGCGGTCTCCTAGCGCCAATCCCGCGGCGATGGGCAGGTGAGCACCTACGATGGCATGGCCGCCCCAGAAATTCTTCTGTACATTGGCCATGTGCATCGAACCGCCCCTGCCTTCTGAGCAGCCGTCGACCTTTCCCAGCAGCTCGGCAAGCACAACTTTTACCGGGATGCCGCAATTGATAGCCACCCCGTGATCGCGATAGGCAGTGATGACCCGGTCTTCCGGCTTCCGGGCAGAGATAATGCCCGTGCTCACTGCCTCCTGGCCGATATACAGGTGCAGAAAGCCTCCAATCTTTCCCTGCTGGTACAAGATAGAGGCATTCTCTTCCAATAGGCGAATTAAGATCATCTGATGAAATAGCTCTAGATACTCATCCTTTTCCATTTACCAATACCCTCCTATTTGGAGCGCATCCCTTGCATTTTTAATTTCCCATACCTACAAGCACTGCGCAAAATTATACCAACAGAACCGTATGAAAATTAGTGACGGTGGGTTAGTAAAAAATTAATTATTTAATTAGATGATAACCACAATCCAGACGATATCCTAAGTGATGTATAATTTTCTGGTTATGGACCTGTTGGCAGTGACCTATTTTATCACCTGGTTACTCATCATTACCTTCCCCATCCTATTGGGTATTTTTTTGATCCGTAAATTCCAGCTTCCTGGCAAGATCTGGTGGATAGGGGCTGCCATCTTTATCCTGTCGCAGGTTTTTCACCTGCCATTCAATAACTTCGCCCTGGATCCATTGCTGGCAAAACTGCAGGCAGCCTTCCCGGGTAGCCTGGGATTTCTTTTCATATCCTTACTTGCAGGGTTAAGTGCCGGTGTATTTGAGGAAGGTGCCCGTTACGGTATGTTCCGCTGGTGGCTTAAGGATCGCCGCACCTGGCGTAATGCCGTCATCGCCGGGGCAGGGCACGGCGGCACCGAAGCCATCTTTCTGGGATTGTACTTGGCGTATATATACTTAAACATGATCGCACTACGCCATGCAAACTTGAGCATGCTGAATCTTGCTCCCGACCAGCTCGCCGTCGTTCAACAGCAGGTGCAGCAATATTGGAGCACTCCGTGGTTTAGCACCTTCATCCCATTTTTAGAGCGGGTTTTTACCATACCATTCCACATCATGGCCTCGGTACTGGTTTTACAGGTGTTCACCAGGCGCCCGGGCAGGCAGCAGTTTGGCTGGCTTGGATTGGCGGTATTGCTACATACATTCATGGATGGATCTGCGGTGTTTATCGCCAACCAGTGGAATGTGTACATCGCTGAGGCAGTATTGGGTGGTTTGGCGATCCTGGACGTGATCATCATTTTCGCCCTGCGCCAGCCAGAACCGCAGGCTGCTGATACTGCACCACCGCAACCGACCATTGGCGCACTCCCATTCACTCCCAAACCTGTGGAAGAAACCATAGAAAATCTGGAGAAAACACGTTACCAATGAGGTAAAATCCATGCATTATTCAGACGTCATATATTCGATATTTGTAGAACTGGTTTACCAATGATTAAAACTGAGAATCTAACGAAAAAATTTGGTGATACCCTGGCAGTTGATAATCTGAGCCTGGATGTAAGTGAGGGCGAAGTATTCGGCTTTCTGGGCCCAAACGGGGCGGGCAAAACTACAACCGTGCGCATGCTCACAAGCCTGATTGCCCCCACCTCCGGCACTGCTATTGTGAATGGCTATCCCATTGGAAAGAAGGATACCGAAATCCGCAAGACTGTCGGCATCCTCACCGAGACGCCTGGCATGTACGATAACCTGAGCGCGGAATTCAACCTGGAGGTGTATGCTGACCTTTATGAGGTTAAAGATCCCAAAGGTCAGGTGGAGAAATACCTGCGTATGCTGGGCTTGTGGGAGCGCCGCCATGATGAGGCTGGCACATTCTCGAAAGGGATGAAGCAAAAGCTTGCCATTGCCCGCGCTCTCTTACACGAGCCCCGCATCCTGTTCCTGGATGAGCCCACCGCCTCTCTCGATCCTGAAGCTTCCCACTTGGTACATGATTTTATCTCCGAGCTGCGCAAGCAGGGTCGTACCATCTTTCTGTGCACCCACAACCTCGACGAGGCCGACCGCCTTTGCGACCGCATTGGCGTGTTCAAGACTCACTTGCTGGTGGTGGATTCACCTGCCAACCTTCGCTCACAGTTATTCGGCCGCCGGGTGGTTTTTCACCTCGCCAATGGCACCGAGACCATGGCGGCAACGGTTAAGGCGCTGCCTTTTGTACATGAAGCCAGGGTCATCGATCATAAGCTCCTTGTCAGCCTGGATGACCCCGAAACCCATAACCCCGAGATCGTCCGTTTACTGGTTGGTAGTGGCGCCGATATACAGTTTGTGGGTGAACTGCGCCATTCGCTGGAAGACGTCTACCTGCAGCTGGTCAAAGATGCCTGATCATCATTATCGACCTGGATTGGATATATTGCTATGAAGAAAATAAGAACCATTATCCGCAAAGAATGGGCAGAAATATTCAAGAAACGCATGGTCCTGTTCACCGTGATCTTCCTGCCACTGTTTCTGAGCGTCCTCCCCCTGATCATCCTGGGTTCTATGGGCAGCGTCACGGCCAGCAGTGTCAGTTCAGATTTGCCTGCCCAATTTGCCCAGGTATGCAGCGCCAGCATGACACCCGGCCAGTGCATGCAATATTATCTCGTCAGCACATTCATGATCATGTTCATGCTCATCCCGCTGTTCGTCCCGGTCAACATTGCGGCTTATTCTATCGTGGGCGAAAAAACCACCCACAGCCTCGAACCTTTATTGGCCACTCCCATCACCACGGGTGAGCTGCTTGCCGGAAAGAACCTGGCTTCGGTCATCCCGGCCGTCCTGGCCACCTGGGTAGGTTTTGCGATTTTTGCCGTGGGTACGGTGATCATCACCGGTGGAGGGGCATTGGCTGGCGCCTTGCTCAGTCTCATGTGGCTCCTCGCTATATTTGTTGCTGGGCCATTGATGGCAGTACTTTCGGTAAATTTCTGCATCATGGTCTCTTCCCGGGTGAATGACCCGCGTGTGGCAGAGCAGGTATCAGCGGTAGTGATCATCCCGTTGCTGCTGCTATTCTTTGGGCAAATTGCCGGCTTATTTGTGCTCAACAGCATGTTGATATTGATCATCTGCGCGGTGCTGATCCTGCTGGATATATTAATGATCTACTTGGCGGTGCGCCTGTTCCAGCGTGAGGCGATCCTCACCCGTTGGAAGTAATAGTGAGCATCTTCTGGTAAAAAGAACACAAGGATTTGATTGTATGAAAAAGCTCTATTCAGTGGTATTTCTTGTCTTGCTGCTGTCTGCACTTTCAACAACTTTCGTCTATGCTCAATCCACCTCTCAACTCCAGCTCAGCTTGAGGCGAAATTTCGGATACTCCTTCGGCAGTGACATCCAGGGTAACTTTACGATCAGTATTAAAAATCCTCCCGACAATTTAAGCCGCGTGACTTTTTACATCGATGCCACTCCAATAGGCCAAGTTAACACTCCACCTTTCAGCCTGCAGTTTAATACCGGATCATATTCATTAGGTGCACATACACTCACCGCCATTGGCTATACTACCAGTGAGGCAGAATTGACCTCCAATACCATCCAGGTGCAATTCGTACCCGCTAGCGCAAGCACGCAGTTCATATTAAAAATCGTGCTGCCAATATTTGGACTCATCGTAATCATATTAGGTGTTTTTGTTGCCATTCCCCTGGTCACCGGCAAGGGTAAATTAATAAATCTCCCCCTCGGCGCGCCTCGCAATTACGGGGTGGGCGGCGGGGCAATCTGCCCCAAGTGCGCGAGACCATTCCCCCTGCGCCTCTGGTGGATCAATGTCGGATTTAGCAAGATTGATCGCTGCCCGTTCTGTGGTAAGTGGTCATTGGTGCATCGTGCTTCCCCGGAAGAATTGCAAAAGGCCGAACAGGCAGAGCTTTCCCAGGCTCAATCCGGCTCAGCTGTGGCTGGAGAATCTGAAGAGGATAGACTGAAAAAAGATTTAGACGAATCGCGCTACCAAAATCCATGAGATCACCAGCTCGCCTTGTATCTAGCAATCGCTCCCCACGAGTCAAAAACTGGGGAGCGATTTATTCAACCGGGCGCTTTGGGTCAGTGATCCACTCGCTGTACGAGCCGGCATACAGGTGGGCTTCACCCAGACCCGCAATTATCATGGACAGGATATCGTGGACTGAGGTGACGCCAGAGCCGCAATAACAGGCCACATGCTGGGTTGCCACATCTCCCAAGATCTGTTGGTAAATGTCTCTCAGGCTCTCGGCACTTTGAAAAGTACCATCAGGCTTTAAATTATTGGCATAAGGCGCTGAAACAGCCCCCGGGATATGCCCCGGGATCGGATCGATGGTTTCATTCTCGCCTCTGAAGCGGTCTGCTGCACGCGCATCTAACACTCGGTAATGCGGGTCACCGCGCATCATCTCGACGTCCTCGGCTGTAGCGATCATCTCATGCCTGGGGTGAGCAACGAATTTACTTGGCTCGTGCCTCTCGGTCCCATCCCGCACATCTAATTCTGCCTTCAGCCAGGCTTGCCAGCCGCCATCGAGCACCGCCACCGATTCGTGACCCAGCCAGCGCAGCAGCCACCACGCTCGCACAGCAGCTAGGGCACCTCCCAAATCGTCATACGCCACAACCTGCGAATTTTCATCGATCCCATATTGTGAAAACACTGCGCTGATTTTTTCGACGCCGGGTAAGGGATGCCTGCCGGTAACTCCTTTAATTACCGGTCCTGAGAGGTCCTTATCTAGGTGGGCGTACACTGCCCCAGGGATATGCGATTTCAGGTATGCTTGTTGACCTTCTTCCGGTTCAGTGAGCCTGAAGCGGCAATCGACGACGACCCAGTTTGGATCATCGAGGTGATCTGCCAGGTCAGCGACAGATATGATCGTGGTGAAAGCCATTAGTTGTTCCTTCCCTCGGGTTTTTTGTTTATATTGTTATTTATATCGTATTAACTAGGCCTGGTCAATAAACTTCACCAGTGAGAGCTTGTTTATCCCGGCATTGGGTGGCATAATTCATTCAACCGGATAAATTAGTGGGAAGGTGAAATCGCATTCAAAACATTCCCCTATATATGGTGTTGCACATCATATATGCTTGAGAGAAACACAGATTGATTTATATATGGAGGCATATGCCAACCTCGCAAATCCCTACCTTTGAATTCCACATCTCACGCGCCGCGCGTGATCGTTACCAATTCGATCAACTGATCTTTGGACTGACCGGCAATGTGATCTTCGCTAATTTTCATGCCGCCCGCCTCTTTGCTACGAAGATGAACCAGAAGCGCGACCTGGTTCATTTCCCTGAGAATGTGGTGCGAGCAGGTCAGATCAATGCTATGGGTTTGATCGATGAAATCCTCCACTATGTTGTGGGGATGTACCGGCGTCAGATATCTTCCCAGGTGATGCAGCAAGCGTTGGATTGGGTGGAAAGCACGCTCGGCAGGGACGAAATAGACTTTGCCCTGCTGCAGTTCATCCAGGAATTCCCGCCGTTGGCCGTATATCGAAAATCGATGACCCCCGAGGATTATTTGAACGCTTCTACCGGCGGTGTGCCAAATCGCCAAATTGCCCTCGAAGAGCTCCTGCTCCTGTGGCTTGCCAATGTCAACCCGGCTTTCTCGGCTTATCGAGAGCTTTTCGATGATACCCGGCTTTCCAAGGACACACTTTATGAAAAGATTATCCCCTCCATACATGCCTTTTTTGATTCCCAACCTCGCTTCGGTCCCGATAACCAAAACCTGATCGATATGCTGCGAGCCCCGGCGGTCAATGCTCCCGGATCTCTCTCTGCCCAGCTGGAATACATCCGCCAGCATTGGGGAGCATTATTGGGAGATTACCTGTTCCGCCTGCTGGGCAGCCTCGACCTGATCAAGGAAGAAGAAAAAGCCGCTTTTCTTGGGCCGGGACCTGCCCGGGTTTATGAATTCACCGGCATGGAGTTTGAACCCGAACGCTACAGCATGGATAAAGATTGGATGCCCAGCTTGGTGCTGATTGCCAAGAATGCTTATGTGTGGCTCGACCAGCTATCGAAAACCTACCAGCGGAACATCCAGCACTTGGACCAGATTCCCGATAATGAGCTAGATCAGCTGGCCCAGTGGGGGTTCACCGGCTTGTGGTTGATCGGTTTGTGGGAACGCTCACCCGCCTCCAAAACCATCAAGCAGTGGCGGGGCAATCCGGATGCAGTGGCTTCGGCCTATTCGTTAATGGATTACCAGATCGCAGCCGATTTAGGCGGTGATGAGGCTTACCAGAACCTGCGCCAGCGAGCCTGGCAGCGCGGCATCCGGCTGGCCTCTGATATGGTGCCCAACCATATGGGCATTGACTCGCATTGGATGATCGAGCATCCCGATTGGTTTATCTCGCAGGATTACAGCCCCTTCCCTTCCTATACCTTCAATAGCGGCAACCTGTCGTGGGACCAGCGCGTTGGCATCTACGTTGAAGACCACTATTTCAACAATACCGATGCAGCGGTGGTATTCAAAAGGGTGGATTTTTGGACCGGTCAGGAGAAATATATCTACCATGGAAATGATGGCACTTCCATGCCATGGAATGATACCGCCCAACTCAATTATCTGAAACCTGAGGTCCGCGAAGCGGTCATCCAGACCATCCTGCACGTGGCCCGTAAGTTCCCCATCATCCGCTTCGATGCCGCCATGACCCTGGCCAAGAAGCATTACCAGCGCCTGTGGTTCCCCGAGCCAGGAACTGGAGGAGCCATCCCTTCGCGGGCGGAGCATGGCCTAACCAAGGAACAATTCGATGCCGCCATGCCAGTCGAATTCTGGCGCGAAGTGGTGGACCGCGTGGCGCAGGAAGTGCCCGATACTTTGCTGTTGGCAGAAGCCTTCTGGCTGATGGAAGGATATTTTGTGCGCACCTTGGGCATGCATCGCGTGTACAACAGCGCATTCATGAACATGCTGCGTGATGAGAAAAATGTCGATTACCGCCTGGTGATGAAGAACACCCTGGAGTTTGATCCTGAGATCCTCAAGCGCTATGTCAATTTCATGAATAATCCTGATGAGCGCACTGCCATCGACCAATTCGGCAAGGAGGATAAATATTTCGGCATCTGCACCATGATGGCCACCCTGCCGGGCCTGCCCATGTTCGGGCATGGACAGGTGGAAGGTTTCACCGAGAAATACGGCATGGAATACCACCGCGCCTATTGGGATGAGAAACCGGACGAGTACCTCATCGACAGGCACAGGCGCCAGATCTTTCCCTTGCTGAAGAAGCGTTATATGTTTGCCCAGGTCCAGGATTTCCTTTTATATGATTTTTATACACCCGAAGGCTACGTGAACGAAGACGTGTTCGCTTATTCAAATCGGGTGGGAAATGAGCGCTCCCTGGTGATTTATCACAATAAATTTGCCACCGCTCGAGGATGGATCCGTATCTCTGCTGCATATGCGGTGAAGACCGATTCCAGCGAGCACATGCTCATTCAAAAGCGCCTGGGGGAAGGTTTGGGTTTAGCCACCGACGGCAATACCTACTGCATTTTCCGCGACCAGCTTAATGATCTCGAATATATCCGCAATTCCAAGGATCTGCACGACCAGGGCTTATACATCGAGCTCGATGCTTATAAATGTCATGTTTTTACTGCATTCCGCGAGGTTCAGGATAATGATTGGCACCAGTATGCGAATTTGGCGGCATACCTGGGAGGGCGAGGTGTTCCCAGCATGGATGAAGCCATGAAGGAAGTATTCTTACAACCCATCCATCGTGCTTACCGGGAATTAGCAAATGCCGGCTTCTTCCGTTGGGTCATATCCAATCGATTGCAGGCGATACCAGGTGGCGATAATAATCCCCCTCTCACAGGAGGTTCAGAGCAGGTGTTGCAAGAGGTTCACGAAAAATTTACCCGCTTGTTAGGTGAAATCAATCGCACGATGCACTCCGCTGGAGACATCCCATCCATTGCCGTAATAACCCAGAAATACCTGCTTGCCCTTCTCAATCTACCCATTTTCCAGGATAAGTACCCGCCATCCCATCCACGCAAGTACCAGCAAGCCATGCGCTACCTGCATGCCGGAAACATTAAAAATTCGCCCTGGAAGAATGCTGACTCCTACACCTGGAGTGTGATCCTGGGCTGGTTATTCACCCAACCGCTGGGAAAGACCATTACCCAGGCGGGATACGAAGAGGTGAGCCGCAGCTGGATGGATGAATGGATGCTGAACAAAATCCTGGTAAGTGCTTTGAGCGACATCGGCTTGGATGAGCGTTCCAATTGGCGCGCCGTAACACTGATCAAGCTGCTCACCTCTCACCAAGCTTGGTGGCAGCGAGTTACATCCAGTCGGCCGAAGCAGAAGGTGAGCGCAGCCTATCAAATCCTAGCTTCATTGCTTGCCGATAGCGATGCACTCAACTACCTGGGTGTGAACCGTTATCAGGATATCCTGTGGTTCAACAAAGAAGCATATGAGGACCTGCTTTGGTGGCTGTATATCATCGCCACTATTGAAATCTCGGCAGCGCTGGATGAATCCAACCAGGCCGGGTTAATCCCCGGGCGCATCGTGGACTGCTACAACCTGATCTCTGATCTTCTCTCTAAATCACAGGCTTCTGGGTATAAGCTCGAGAAACTGCTAGAGTTGGTGAAATAGCCCCACCGGCAGGGTCTTTTGCATTTCTTTCTGGAAGACCCTGTCTCCCCTCAGTCCGGTCTTGCGGCTCACCACGTAGTGCAGGTCAGATCTGAAGGGTTCACTCAGGTTTACCCCACTGGCGAGATAGGTCAGCCGTACAGCCTGGGCGGCATAAGCGATGTTGTTCTTTGGCTCAATGCGGTTGAAATCATCGAAAAACCACCCGCACGAGGTGAAAATACGTTGGCGCTCGCGTTGTGCTTCCAGCAGCAGTTGAATTTTCTTGACCAACTCGGGCTCAAGGCTCTTACCTGCGTTTTCGTGGATAAGCTCTTCAGCGCTGAGCTTACCCAGGATGACGTGGATGTAAGCATTTCTCAGCTTCAAGGGGTCAATACGGTATGGATTTAGCGTGTCGGCATACACCTTATCCAGCTGGTATGCCAGCCGGTTAAATGCCTGACGTAAATATCCCTTCCACCGTCCATCCCCTGCTGTGCAACCACAATCCCCATTCCAGCGCTCCACTCCGTGCTGGCACGACCATGAGGTTCTCTCGTATATACTCACCCAATGCTTGGGCGGGTATTTCTTCAACCATAATGCAGGATAGGTCTTTTCAAGGCCTGCGTTCGCACTTGCACCATTGACCAGGTGTGCTAAAAAACGATCTCTGAATTGTTGGTGATGTCCATATAACTCGCCATCGCTGGCGATGAGCACCAGCTGGGGCTCATCACAGCGCGGCCTTTCGCTAAGAAAGCTGGGCAACAGGTGGTTCCGCACAAAATCATCGGCGTTGATCGTCAGATAGGGATTAAAACTCACCCCTGAGCTCAACCCCTGGTGGTAAAAAAATACCGAGATGCTTTTTCCTGCTGATAAAGCAACTCGGTAGGGTTCGGTGACATCCAGCTGGTTACTCTCAGCCTGCCACGGAGCCAGGATGGTGAACTCTATCCCATATTCCGCCAGGATGTTCAAGGTTTCCATGTCTGCGGCTGTTTCAGGCAGCCACATTCCCACGGGTTTGCGCCCATACCGGTGCTCAAAATCCGCAATCCCCCACATCACCTGGGTAATTTTATCTTCCCGTGAAGCCAGGGGCAGGATGGTATGGTTGTATGCTTGGGCGATGGCGTTCCCCACGCCATACCTCTGCAGGTTGGCGCGATCCTGAGCCACGATCAGCCGTATTGCTGAGGGATCATAACTGTTCAGCCACGAAAATAATGTCGGCCCAATATTAAAGCTGATCTTCTCGAAATTCCCCAACTTGGCATTTGGCAAATAGCATTCAGCATGAATGCGTTCGTTCCAGTTCTTATAAGGTGATGCGCCGTACTCGTTAGGGATCAGCCCAGACACCGGATCCTCACGGGGAGGCTGGTAAAAATGACCATGGATTGCTAGGGCTCGTTCCGGCATTTATATTTACAATTCCCCCTTGTTGGTGGCTGCGACGATTAACATCATAGAATATGTTTTAATCCCAATCTCACTTTTTTGCAAGGGTGATTCTATCCATAAAACATTAAAGATACACAAGTATGCAATGAAACTTGCCTGATTTAATCGTGTAAAATAGGTTCAGTCCAGGTGACATTATGCCTATTCCCTCGCCTATGAATGTCCTCTTCCTAGCCTCTGAAGCTGACCCACTCATTAAGGTGGGGGGGTTAGGTGATGTTGCCGGATCGCTTCCCCTTGCACTGCGTGCGTTACGTCCTTTAACCAATGGCAATCCTGCAGAGCTTGATGTCAGGCTGGTAATCCCTTTTCACCCATCCATAAAAGCGGGCCAAAATTCACCCCGGCAAATCGCAGAATATCCCGTCCAATCCACACAAGGCGCTATCATCGCAAAAGTTTTTTCGATCCAATTGGATGGGTTGCCTGTTTACCTGCTGGCAGGCACCCCGATAGATCAGGAGTCCGCGGTCTATTCAACCAACCTGGAAGCCGATGGATATAAATATGTATTTTTTTCACAGGCTGCCCTGGAGCTTGCCAGGCAACTGAATTGGAAACCGCATATCCTGCACGCCAATGATTGGCATACCGCTCCCGCAGTCTATTCACTGGCTTTAAAGCACGCTTCTGATCCTTTTTGGGGTCAGACGGCCTCCTTACTCACCGTCCACAATCTGCCGTACCTGGGCGCCATGACCGCAGCAGCCCTAGATGCCTTTGGACTTCCTGCCGTCAAGAGTAAGGATTTGCCCCCATGGGCACGGCACCTGGCGATGCCCCTGGGCTTGCTTTATGCTGATACGATCGTGGCAGTCTCCCCCGGGTATGCAAAGGAAATCCTCACCGATGAATTCGGCTCAGGATTGAACCTCTTCCTGCGCGCACACCAGAATAAAATCCGTGGCATCCTTAATGGCCTCGATACAGTGCGTTGGAATCCGCAGGCGGATAACGAGCTGGCGGCCACTTTTTCGAGTGACAATCTCCTCGTACGCTCGGTGAACAAGTCGTACCTGCAACAGGAATTGTGCCTCGAAGTAAACCCCCGTATTCCTTTGCTTGCCATGGTCACTCGCATGGACCCACAAAAGGGGGTGGACCTGTCTGTTGCAGCCTTGCGCGCCTTGCTAAAATCCGATCATCGCCCTCCTCAGCCATTGCAGGCAGTTTTCCTGGGGACGGGAAACCCGGTGCTGGAAAGTTTAATCCGCCAGCTGGAACATGATTTTCCCAACCAGGTGCGTGCCCATGTCATGTACAGCGAACTGTTCAGCCGCTATATCTATGCGGGAGCGGATATTTTATTAATGCCATCTCGCTATGAACCTTGCGGTCTCTCTCAGATGATTGCCATGCATTATGGCTGTGTGCCCATAGCGCGCGCCACCGGAGGCTTATCCGATACCATCCGCGATGCTTTGAGCTCAAACCAGGGTACCGGTTTTTTGTTCAAGGATACCGATACAGATGAATTGGCTGAGACGATACTGCGCGCCATATCAGTGTATACACACGACGTTCTGGCCTGGCATCAGATACAAATTAATGGCATGCAGCAAGATTTTTCATGGGTTCGATCGGCACAGGAGTATTATAAACAGTACACCCTGCTATCTGGCTGAAATATATGTATAATGTCCCGGTAACAGACAGGAGGCATTTATGAAGACCAGGGCTGTTATCCTCGCCGGTGGAGAAGGTTCACGCCTGGGCACGCTCACTGCCAAGCGTACCAAGCCTGCAGTGCCTTTCGCAGGGAAATATCGCATTATTGACTTCACCCTCTCGAACTGTGTGAACTCGGGCATATTCGACGTCATGATTGTCGCTCAATACCGGCCTCACTCTTTAATAGAGCATATTGGCGCTGGAGGCCCTTGGGATTTGAACCGTGATTTTACCGGAGGAGTGCGCATTTACACACCCTACAAGGCGCGTGGGGCTTCAGACTGGTTCCTGGGCACTGCTGATGCGGTCCAGCAAAATTTCCGATTTATCAAGAATTCCGACCCTGACTTCGTGCTGATCCTGTCAGGCGACCACATCTATGAGATGAATTATGCCTTGATGGTCGAGGCCCATGTCGCCAGGGAAGCTGATGTGACCCTGGCAACCATCTCCGTGCCCATCAAGGAGGCTTCCCGGATGGGCATCATCGGGATTGATCCGGAGAATCGAGTCACATCTTTCGTCGAAAAACCGGCTCAACCACCCTCCAATTTAGCCAATATGGGTGTTTATCTTTTCAAGACGGAGATATTGAACCAGTATTTGCTGGAAGATCATAACCTGCCCAATTCTTCACACGATTTTGGGAAAGATATCCTGCCCAAAATGGTGGCAGACGGCGCCAGGGTGTTTGCTTATCCATTCAACGGTTATTGGATGGATGTCGGTACTGCAGCTTCCTATTGGAAAGCCCACATGGACCATCTGGACGACAAACCTCCTTTCGACTTGAATGACCGCTCGTGGATCATCCATACCCGCACCGAAGAAAGACCACCGGTATGGATTGCGCGTGGTGCTAGCATAGAAAATAGTTTGATCTGCGATGGCTGTGAAATTGCTTCCAATGCCAGGGTAATCCGCAGTGTGCTTTCTCCGGGAGTATTAGTTCGCCCGGGTGCAGTGGTGAGGGAATCCATCCTGTTGACTGATACGGTGATCGAATCAGGTGCCGTCATCGAACGTGCCATCATCGATAAGAAGGTACGGGTAAACCCCCAAGCCCATATCGGCGGGATGGTAGAAGCTGCCGAACCACTGCTCACCATGGTTGGCAAGAATTCCGAGGTTCCCCAGGGTTATGTGGTCGAACCGGGAGCAGTGATTGGCACCGATGTGATCGAAAGTGATTATCCTGCCACAGTGGTGCGAGGTGACGACTATATCCTTACCAAGAGATTGGCCCATGAAGTTTAAGCGCTCATCTGGGATCCTGCTGCATCCCACCAGTCTTGCAGGTCCATATGGGATTGGCGATATTGGCCCGACTGCCCTCGGGTGGATTGATTTTTTATCCGCCGCAGGTTGTGGCCTGTGGCAGGTTCTCCCCATCGGGCCCACCGGTTACGCCGATTCACCGTACCAATGTTTCTCGTCTTTTGCTGGCAACCCACTGCTGATCAGCCCGGAAGCGTTGCTCATGGATGATCTGCTTCATCCCGATGACCTGGAAGACCATCCAGTTTTTCCTGATGACCATGTTGATTTTGGTATGCTGATCCCCTGGAAATTAAACCTGCTCGACCGCTCATTCACCCGCTACCAGCATTTGCACTCATCTCAGCTGAATGCCGAGATGGAAGAATTTCGTTCATCGCAATCCTCCTGGCTGGCAGATTTCGCCTTGTTCATGGCGCTAAAAGAAGCTCACCAAGGTGCTCCCTGGCCCAGCTGGGAGAAGCCTTTGCGACAGAGGCAGCCCGAGGCGTTGGCTGAAGCGCACGTTCAGTATGCTTCAGCAGTGGAGCGCCAGGTCTATCGACAGTTCCTGTTTTACCGTCAATGGCTAAAGTTGCGTGATTATGCTCACCAGAACAATATCTCGATCATCGGTGATATCCCCATTTTCGTTGCCCACGATAGCGCCGATGTATGGGTGCATCCGCACCTGTTCTATATGGATGAGACGGGTCTGCCGACTGTCGTGGCTGGAGTACCCCCCGATTACTTTTCACCTACCGGGCAGTTATGGGGCAACCCACTGTATCGCTGGGAAGAGCATACTAAAACCGGCTACGCCTGGTGGATCGAGCGTATCAAAGCCACGTTGTCATTGGTGGATATCATCCGTATTGATCACTTCCGCGGCTTTGCGGGGTATTGGGAAGTGCCTGGCAACGCCAAGACCGCAGAAATTGGCTGTTGGAGACCCGGCCCCGGCAAGCATTTCTTCCACACCCTTCGTCAATCGCTGGGGGAATTGCCGATCATCGCGGAAGACCTGGGTGTAATCACCCCTGATGTGGTGGACTTGCGCGACTCCTTTAACTTTCCCGGGATGAAAATCCTGCAATTTGCCTTCGATAGCACCCCCGATGATCCCTTCTTGCCGCATCACTACCCGGTTCATTGTGTCGTTTACACCGGCACCCATGACAATGATACGGCAAAGGGCTGGTACCAGCGCGTTCCGGAAGCCGAGAAGGCCGCTTATCGAGATTACATGGACCGTGATGGCAGCCAGGTGAGCTGGGACTTGATCCGCGGTATCTGGTCTTCTGTGGCCGTCTTTTGCCTGGCGCCACTGCAGGATTTCTTGAACCTAAGCAATGAGGCTCGCATGAATTATCCGGGTAATCCCAGCGGGAACTGGATGTGGAGGATGCCCGAAAGTTCACTCACCGGCGAGCTTCAAACCAAAATCAGGCAATTGAATTACCTGTATAGCCGTACGAATACCAACTGAATAAAATCCATTTCACGAGGGAGTTAACCATCAATAATGGCATCACAGCCCTTACCAACCCCACGACATTTACATCCCAACGTCTGGTTCCTCACCATCGGCTCATTCTTGACCGACATCTCAACCGAGATGCTCACCAACCTGATCCCCCTGTTCCTGTACAACGTACTGGGCGTACAGACGAGCATTATCGGGCTCATTGATGGCATCGCCGAAACCACCGCTAGCCTGGTAAAGATCTATTCCGGCACCTTGTCCGACCGGCTTGGCAAGCGCAAACTGCTCACCGTAGCCGGATATGCGTTATCCACCATCGTCAAACCTTTTTTATATCTCGCTGTAAGCTGGGAATGGGTGTTAGGCGTGCGTTTTGCCGACCGGGTGGGCAAGGGTGTACGCACTGCCCCACGCGATGCCCTGCTGGCAGGCAGCGCAAAATCCAACCAGCGCGGATATGCCTTTGGCATCCATCGCGCCGGCGATACCGCCGGTGCATTCGTTGGTCTGGGGATTGCCGGGCTGATCATCTGGCTCACCCAGGCGGGCATTGCCGAATTGGAACGCCATACATTTCAGGTGGTGGTCCTGGCAAGCATCATCCCTGCCGTATTGGCGGTTTTAGTGCTCACCTTTGGGGTGAAAGAAGTGGAAGCAGAAAAGAAGGATAACCAGAACCTACCCACCGTTAAATGGAAAGACTTCGATCGGCGTTTTCGCGCCTTCGTTATTGTGGTGATCATTTTTACCCTGGGTAACTCATCCGACTCTTTTATCATCCTGCGCGGGCAGAATCGTGGCTTGAGCGTTTTACAGATCATCGGCATGTTGATGACCTTCAATGCTATCTATGCCATCCTGGCCAGCCCCCTGGGTTCTCTGTCGGATCGTGTTGGCCGCCGCAAGCTGATGCTGGCCGGTTGGACGATTTACGGGTTGGTGTACCTGGGGTTCGCTCTCTCCCAAACGGGTGCAGCGATATGGGCACTGTTCGGCCTATATGGCCTCTATTATGCCCTCACCGAGGGGGTGGCTAAAGCTCTTGTGGCCGATTTCGTACCCCAAGAGCAGCGTGGTACCGCCTATGGTTTCTTCAATGCTGCCATTGGCTTCTCCGCCCTGCCGGCTTCGGTGATTGCCGGGGTGTTGTGGCAGTATATCGACCCGGCTGCCCCATTCGTTTTTGGCACCGTGCTATCCTTGCTTGCCGGATTCTTGCTCGTCACCTGGGTGAGATAGCCATTAATAACAATTCTGGCAGGTCAATAGCCTGCCAGAACTGTCTAAATCGGGTAAAACGTACCCCACCATGTCGTGTGATGCAAAGTTCTGAACCTGCCTTCGCAGGTTGGAGTCCTTCCCAGAGGATCCGCCTTGGCTCAAGCCTATCGCGTCACCGCTGTGAGACCGGACCCCTAGATATTAGTGTTGGCTCAGAACGTAAAAGCAACAACACGTACATAGTAGGGTAGTTATCTTATACCACAAAAAAAGTCCCATGAGTAGATATGATTACCTTAGACTACTTTACAGCTGTGATAGGTCTCTCACTGTATATTTGTGCTACGGGTACACGCGCTTGATCATGCGTGGGAATGCGATGGCTTCACGGATGTGTTCAATCCCGCAGATCCACGCCACGGTGCGCTCAACGCCCATGCCGAACCCTGAATGCGGTACACTGCCAAATCGGCGCAGCTCCAGGTACCACTTGAAGGGTTCCTCGGGCAAATTATGCTGTTTCAGCCGCTCCACCAACAGCGTCGGGTCTGATATACGCTCGCTGCCTCCGATGATCTCCCCATATCCCTCGGGAGCCAGCAAATCGACACTCTTGCAGACTTCTGGCCGCCCGGGCCAGGGTTCCATGTAGAAGGCCTTGATCTCGCTCGGATACCCATATACAAAAACTGGCTTCTCGTATAGGTTGGTCAGCGCCGTCTCATGCGGGCTGCCAAAATCCATGCCCCACGCTATTTTCAACAGCTCCTTTTTCTCCGGGTCATCAGTCTTCTCACGCAGCATATCGATTTTCTTTAATGCCTCATCATAGGAGATGCGCGGGAACGGAGGCGAGATTTTTTCAAGCCTGGAGACGTCACGCTTCAGTGATTTCAGCTCGGGGGCGCACCACTCGAGCGCCCGCCTCACGATGTGAGTCACGAATTGCTCTTCAATCTCCATAAGCTGGTCCAGGTCGCAGAAAGCTGCTTCTGGCTCCACCATCCAAAATTCGGTCAGGTGCCGGCGGGTCTTCGATTTTTCAGCCCTGAAGGTAGGGCCAAAACAATACACCTTGTTGAATGCGAAGATATCGGCCTCGTTATACAGCTGCCCGCTCTGTGCCAGGTAAGCCACGCCTTCGTCGAAGTACTGAGTCTCGAACAGAGTGGTTGTCCCTTCACAAACCACCGGGGTGATGATCGGTGTATCCATACCCACGAATCCATGATTGTCCAGCCACTCACGGATCGCCCGGATTACCGCCGCCCTCACCTTCAGGATTGCCCATTGGCTGGGCATGCGGATCCATAAATGACGGTGGTCTAGGGCGAAATCCACTCCCTGCTCTTTGAGCGCCATGGGGTAATCCAGGTCTGCAGCCTGCAGGATTGTGGCGCCCGTCACCCCAATTTCATAACCGCCGGGGATTCCCGGGGCACGTTGGTCGGCCCTGACCACGCCAGTGATTTCCACCGAGGACTCCTGTGGCAGGCGCAACAGCCGGTCGAACAACCCGGTATCCAAGTCACCCTTGAATGCCACGCATTGCACGAAGCCGTAGCCATCACGTACCAACAAAAAGACCAGCTTGCCCTTATCGGTTCGGTTGTAAACCCAGCCCTGCACGGTCACTTCCTGCGATACATATTCCGCAATCTTATCCACATGAATAATGGGTGCCATATCTCTGCCTGCCTCTCTGGTTCAATCCTCTATCTTGAGGTGCAATTCCTTGAGCTGGATGGGATCAGCCGGTGAAGGTGCACCCGCCATCAGGTCGCGTGCTGTCTGGCTTTTCGGGAAGGCAATCACTTCTCGAATGTTGGGTTCATCTGCCAGCACCATGCACAGCCGGTCGATCCCTGGGGCAATGCCACCATGGGGTGGCGTGCCGTATTCAAAAGCTTCCAGCAAGTGTCCGAAGCGCTCGCGCGCCACGTCGGGGTTGAGCCCGATTAGCTTGAACACTTTTTCCTGCAATTCGCGTTCGTGGATGCGGATCGACCCACCCCCCACCTCGTAGTTGTTCACCACCAGGTCATATTGCTGCCCACGCGCCCTGCCGGGGTCGATATCCAGCAGCGGGATGTCTTCGACCATGGGGGAAGTGAACAGGTGGTGGCTGGGGTCCCAGCGATTCTCAGATTCATTCCACACCACAAACGGGAAATCGATGATCCAGCAAAATCCCAGTAAATTTTGATCGATGATGCCTGACCGCTCAGCCAGCACCACGCGTAATCTGCCCAGCACTTCAAAGACTACGGCAGGTTTATCAGCCACAAATAGCAGCAGGTCTCCGGGTTTAGCTGCCATGCTTTCCAGCAATTGCCCAAACACATCTGGCGCGGTGAACCTGGCGAAGGATGAACGCTGCTCGCCCGCTGAGCTGAAGGCTATATATGCCAGGCCCCTGGCGCCAAATTTTTTGGCCAGCTCTGCTAATTCATCCAGCTGCTTGCGGGTGTAATCGCCCAGGCCTGTCGCATTGATGCCTCTGACACTCCCTCCTTCCGCAACGGCATTTTCGAATACCTGAAAGCCCGATTTGCCTGCCAGCTCGGTCACATCTTGTAATTCCATCCCGAAGCGGATATCCGGATTATCCTTGCCATAGCGGCGCATCGCTTCATCATACGAAATTCTTGGCCATGGGCTTGATAAAAGGCGCTTGTGCGGCACCACTTCCTTCACCAGCCGGGTGAACATATCCTCGGTCAGTTGCATGATATCTTCACGCTCCACGAAAGACATTTCCAGGTCCAGCTGGGTGAACTCGGGCTGGCGGTCGCCGCGCTGGTCTTCATCGCGGAAGCAGCGGGCAATCTGGAAGTAACGCTCCATACCCGCCACCATCAGCAGCTGCTTCAGCTGTTGGGGTGATTGGGGCAATGCATAGAACTCCCCCGGGTAGATTCTGGATGGAACCAGGTAGTCTCGAGCTCCTTCCGGCGTGGTTTTGAATAAAATGGGGGTTTCGATCTCCAGGAAACCCTTGCTATCCAGGTAATCGCGGATGAATTTGACCACCCTGTGCCGTAAGATGAGGTTTTCACGCATCCGTTGCCGGCGCAGGTCCAGGTAGCGGTAGCGCAAGCGGATTTCCTCATTCTCATCTTCCTCTTTGCTGATCGTAATCGGTGTGGTCTTAGCCCGATTGAGCACGGTCACCTTTTCCGCCAGCACCTCCACTTCACCGGTCAGCATGTTGGGGTTTGCCAATCCTTCAGGGCGTAAGCGGACGATCCCCTGCACCTGGATCACCCACTCAGGGCGCACTTCAACCAGTGCCTGGTGGCTTTCCGGGTACTCAATGGGGTCTGAAACCACCTGGGCCATCCCAAAGCGATCACGTAAATCCACGAAAATAATTCCCCCAAACACCCGCCGGCGGTTTACCCATCCTGCCAGGGTGACCTCTTTCCCTTGATCGCTGGCCCGAAGTTCTCCACAGGTTTGCGTTTTATACATACACTGCCTCCAAATCGATATCTCTACCAGATTGGCAAAATAAATCGCCCTCCGCATGCTGCGTCGGGCGATTGAAGATGCTGGCTATAGCTTAACTTTCTGGCAGCCTGAAGCCTCTTGCCCGACGCGAGATGGAATTATCATTATCATTCAATGCAAGAATGCCCGAGGTATACATTTCACCAAGCTCCAGATTTTCAGCATTATACACGAGATTAAGAGTGTGGGGAAGGAAAAGCGGCATGAATCCTGGATTGCGTGAAAATATGGCATCAATGACTGCCTGGAAAATACTAATCGGGTTGCTAGCCCAGCTATTGCATGTGTTAGAATCTATAAACTTTATCTCACTCGGTATAGCATTCTCCCTTATGACCATTAATGAATTTTCTCCGCAACGCTATATTTCACGTGTGATGGATTTCTGGTGGGTGGTTTTGCTTGCTACCATGGTGGGTGGCGCACTTGGCTACCTGTTCTTCCACCTGCATGCGCCTGTATATGAAGCTACCTCCACGTTTTTTGTTACCCTCGACATGGATCACTTCCCAATCCTCGACACACGTGCGGATATCATCCAATACGACAAGGATATGGCCCTGAACACCACTGAGGGCGCCCTGTTATCTACTGAAGCATTGAATGAGGTAGTCAGGCAAGCACAAGGGCAAGGATACACCCTCACCATCGCTGATTTGCTGGACAATTACACCATCGAGCGTAAGCATGACGTTTGGGAGCTGCGCTATCGCAGCCAGGACCCGCAATTTGCCCGATCTATCGTCAATATTTGGGCTCAGGTCGGTTACCAGGCGATGTTATCCTGGCAATCTTCCGGCAAGGCTCCGCATTACGTGATCTTTCAGCCTCCCAGGCTTGCTCTTTTACCCCAGCAGCCGGTATTGTACGGGCGTAACAATTTGGTTCTGGCTGGCGCTTTGATTGGTTTTATAACCGGTATTTTCCTTTCATCTCTGCTCGTCAGGCGGGATAGTTCCCAAGCGGCAGATTAAAAAGCTTGAATCCCTTGAGTGATAATTCGGCATTTCCACATGGACGGGATCATGATTGAAGCAACCGGCAGATTCAACACCAACCTGGAGAAGTTGGGTGAAATCCTGTGGGCCATCGCCCTGATTTGCCTGCCCATAACCTCCTTCCCACTCTTTGCTTCCCTCACCGGCGCTGTGGTCGCTCCTTTTTCGATCGTCCCCATCTTCATTTTATTAGTCATCTGGTCTATTCCACTCATCCTGCGTAGAGGCGTTCTGCCCAGGGAGAGCATTCCCCTAGTGTTATTTACCTTGGTCGCTATTGTATCCTGTGCCGCAGCTTATTTTTTCTTCATCCCGGGTTTCAAAGGAAAAACCGTGTTCGGTCAGGAAACCAGGGCACTTTTCACCCTGGCGGTCGGCCTGGCCTTTTTCCTGGTAACTGCCACCTGGCTCAGCTCAGGTCAAAGGTTTACTAACAGCTGGAAATACATCACCATTGGTGGCTTTCTTTCGCTGCTATGGACGGGATTTCAAGCCTATTTCGTACTTAACCATGCTCAAAATTACCCCTCTTGGTTGATTGAGATTCAATCCTGGCTGGCGGTGATATCACCGGCCTTCTCACCACGCTATGGCCGGGTGAATGGCATGACCTATGAGGCCTCCTGGTTCGCCCACCAGATGGTGATGCTTTACCTGCCCCTCTGGCTGGCTTCGAGTTATTACAAAACCTCGGCCTTTAAATACAGGATATTTCGCCTCTCGATCGAAAATATATGCTTGGCCCTCGGTTTGATCGCCTTCTTCCTGAGCTCGCCACGCATTGGATTAATTTCATTACTCCTTATTCTAGCCTACCTGTTTATTAAAATAAACCTGTTAATCCATGGCAAGATCGTAGAATTTATCTCGTCTCGCCAGAGCAGAGCAAAGCCCGACTCAATTCGATCGCACCCAACTGTGATTCGCATGCTTGCCAGTGCAGCTATCATTTCCCTTTATATCGTCATTTTGGCTGGGATTTTCTATTTTGCCATTCAGCGTGATTATCGGCTTAACATGCTGGTCAAGGAACCTCCCACCCTTGAAGAAATTGTCGGTGTGTCAACTCTCGACCAAAATACCCTGTTATCCGTAAGCCATCGATTTATTTTTCTGGAGCGCATGGTTTACTGGCTGAATGGTTGGAACGTCTTCAATCAATATCCCTGGCTGGGGGTTGGTCTGGGAAACTCAGGTTTCTTCTTCCCCCAGCTGGCACCCGCCATGGGCTGGGCAACCTATGAGATCCGCAACGTGCTTTTTTACCTCACCCAATTACCTAATGTAAAAAGCTTCTGGTTCCGCTTGCTGGCTGAGACGGGCCTGGTCGGTTTCTCGGTTTTTATCACCTGGCTGTATGTGTTGTACCAGTCTTCGCGATCCACACAAAAGTATCGAAATCCAACCGTAAAAACCTTGGCATTTACCAGCCAGCTGGCATTATTGGCCTTTATCGGTGAAGGATTCAGCATCGACTCGTTCGCCATGCCTTATTTTTGGGTCATCGCCGGGGTGATCGCCGCCAGCGGCATGATATACCGCCGTGAAAGATCGATGAAATCTGAGAATCAGTCACTAATCACAATGAAATAGATCGTTCAGAAAAATGAGGGCGTTTAAAGCAAACCGGGCAGGATTTTCAGAGTTGTTGAGCATCTGCAGACTGCTTGCTTGAATAGTCGGGAAGGTTTTGAATCATGTCATCTTATTTTCTTGGGGTGGATATCGGCGGGTCGAAAAGCCATGCTTTGATTTCAGATGAGCGGGGTAATGCACTTGGATTTAGCACTTATGGCCCGGGAAACCACGAAGTGGTGGGTTATGAAGGCTTGGCACTAGCCCTACAAACTCTGACCGCAGACGCTCTAAAGATGGCTGGCATCTCTAAAGCTCAGCTCACAGCAGCGGGTTTTGGCGTGGCAGGCTATGATTGGCCGTCCGAGCGCCAACCTACCTTGGATGCAATCGCCACCCTCGGCATACATGCACCTCTCGAAGCCGTGAACGATACCATCATCGGATTGCTGGCCGGCGCTTCTCAGGGTTGGGGAGTGGCTGTGGTGGCGGGCACAGGCACCAATTGCTGGGGTTGGGATAGTGATCATCATATAGGCCGTGTCACCGGAGTTGGCTACGGCGAGCATGGCGGGGCCGGCGACCTGGTAGATCGCGCCCTATCCTCCATTGCCTACGAATGGACACAACGCGGCCCTAAGACCCTGCTCAGCACAGAATTCTTGCGCCTGACAGGTGCTGCTGACATTCCAGCCCTGATCGAAGGAATCGAGATGGGCGAATACTTCCTCTCACCTGATAACGCCCGGTTGATTTTCCGAGTTGCTTCGCAGGGTGACCCAGTTGCCATTTCCATAATCCAATGGGCCGGTAGTGAGCTGGGGGCCACTGCCCTGGCGGTCATCCACCAGCTCAACCTTGAGGCCCTGGAATTCGATGTGATACTGGTGGGCAGCTTATACCAGATGGGTGAAATGCTCATCGCACCCATGCGCCAGGTGATCACCTCCGAAGCTCCACGCGCCCGCCTGATTACTCTTTCAGCGCCGCCCGTCGTGGGAGGTGTACTGCTGGCCATGCAGCAAGTGGGGTTGGATCCCTCGGTAATCAGGCAGCCATTAATCCAATCCACCTGCTCTTGTATCGAGGAGAACCCACTCTGATGATTACACCCACCGATTTCGTGGTCCCCTGGAGTCCCTTGCACAGCCGATTAAAATCGATGATCAACTCCTGCATGAATACATGCTCCGTTCAAGGAAGTGTACGTGCTTACCTACAAAGCACGCTCCAAGACAATGCAATTGACAAGCTTGCACATTGCGAGTATATTTACAGATAATTTCAATAATAATTGGGAATTTGATATACATCGGTGCTTCAACTTATTATAATAAAGACAATTCACCGAGATTGTGCCTGATCCACAAGCAGTGCTGTGCGATGCATAAAAACGGAGAATTGCTATCTCAACCGGAATACAACATCCTTCAGATGAAATTGTTGAGAAGAAAGGAGAAAACAATAAAACAATAATCTCGAAAAGTCCCAGGTTTGAGACTAACCGATTTATTCAGTAGATAATAAATACAGATTTATGGAGGAGTAATTGTGTCTAAGAAGAATTCGCTACAAATGGTAGTATCCATCTTGTTCATTGCTGCTATGGTCCTTTCGGCCTGCGCCACTGCCACGCCAACCACAGCTCCACAAGAAACCACAGCACCCACACAACCGCCTGCTGCCAAGCTATCGGTCGGTGTGGTGCTCCCCACCAAGGATGAGCCCCGCTGGATCCAGGACGAGGCCCGCTTCAAGGATGCCTTCACCGCTGCCGGCTACGATGTCCAGATCCTCTTCAGCCAGGGCGATTCCGCC
>Ga0172362_10000628_pt1 | contig 29249 bp, 23 predicted proteins | sample LakKivs1_kivu2a2_FD_114534 | JGI IMG/M metagenome (GOLD analysis project Ga0172362, IMG submission 114534) | Sediment microbial communities from Lake Kivu, Rwanda - Sediment s1_kivu2a2 | ecosystem: Environmental > Aquatic > Freshwater > Lake > Sediment | place: Rwanda: Western Province, Lake... | reverse complement strand
CTTACGGCCCTTTCCCGTCTGGGAAGGTAGGGTGATCTCGTCTTGCGTCTCCTCGATCTCTAGGTGCAACTCAGGAAGTATGTTCCCGAGCTCAGTCGCATCCAACGAGTTGTCGATCATTTCCTTCAGCGTCTGAAGCAGGGCGTGTTCTGGGTCGCTGAATCCAAGCTGATGCAGATTCCTCTCAAAATACTGGGCTGGATTGGACTCCCGCATTCTCTGAGCCTCGAGTTCAGCGGCCAGTCTAAGTTGGTCGGCTTCCATGGGGCGTAGCAGGTGTGAACATCGGACCCGTTAATTAAGGATTTCCGAGGTTTCGAGGCGTGTGGCTTGAGAAAATGCGACTTTTCGCTTCACGGATGGCGCCCCTGTCCGCTCGGATCGGCTTGCTCGGCCTAGAAGTGGTCCGGCGCGTCCATGTGGGACAGCTGCTGAGGGAACAATCGGTCCATCAACTTCAATGCTCCCGGGGTGCATGATGCTTCTGCTAGGCTCACCAAACTTGAGGGCAATGAGTATCCGGAGATGATTTTCGAGAATCCTCTGTCAGTCGTTCTGAAGTACTCGGAGAGCATGCTCCTGTCCCACCCTCACAAGCCCTGACATCACTTCGATGGAGACGCTCTCATCTCCGACGAACAGTTCCATTCTGCCCCTCGGTGTCCGATCGAAGTATGCCCTATCAGACAGACCCTCTTCTACTCTTAGAAGGGTCCCAGTTATGTCGATCACCTTGAGCATCATCCCAGACACCGGCGCGTGTTCTCTCTTGGCCCTAAGCCCTCTCATGACCGACGCAAGTGGATGGTCGTCTGGCACTGCCGTCGTGAGTTTTCCATGCCCTAGGGTTCTTGCGCTCTCTAGAAGTCCGCACACGCAGGCCTCAAGTGAGCGCTCGTGGCCCGGGGAGCAGCCGCTTTCCAAGATCACGCAGCCCTCCCTTGGGGCCACACCGAGTCGCGCATACCCGACGACATTGCTCGCGCTTTCTGCGACGATGAAGCGACAGATATCTTCAGAAGGGGCTGGAGCTTGTGGGTACCTCAGCTGCAGATGCCAGGCCTCGTCGGACCTGACCACACTGAGCGATCGATTCGCGTCTTGTGCGTTATGGATGGAGGCAACCGCCACTATGTCGTCCTCGCTGAACGGCCTCGTGCGATATCCCGGGACAGTGTCCAGCACTCTATCCGTGGTGATGCTGTACCTGTTGAGTTCTGATGCGACTTCCCATCCTAACCTTCTGTAGAAATCATGGATCCCAGTGAACAGAACTGACAGCGCCATGCCTCTCCTCTTCATCGAACATGCTGCCATCGTCAGCAACTCTGAGGCAAGCCCCCTTCCTCTGTGGCCCGGATCGGTGGCCACCCCGCCAATGCCGCCCATCCACACCTGGGTGCCCGCTATTCTCACGAGCTTCGGGAAGACTTGAACATGGCTTACTATCCTTCCATCGACCTTGGCGACGAACACGTTCTGAAAGTCAAACGAAGGATCCCTCATCGCGAGGGTCCTGAAATAATCCGTCGGCAGTCCGAAAACTCTGCTTTGGAGCTGCAGGGCTTCCTCAAACTCATCCTTCTGCAGCGGATGAATCTGGAGACGGCCACGCGGGCCCATCCTTTGTCCAGTGTCATGACCAACTTAAAAACTCCTGAGGCCGACACTCGGCGATGGCCAAAGGCCCGAGAAGACTGCTTGCCAAAGCCATCATGTTTGACATAGACGGGACACTCTTCGACTCCCGGGATGCCTTCTACTTCATGATCAAAGACGTGTTCGCCCAGAAAGGATGGGCTCTGCCTGAGAAGAACGACATCCTCAGACTAATCGGGAGGACGAACGAATATATCGGGGACGCACTTGTTCCCCCCGGGCCCAAACATCCTGAGGCCGTCAGGAGATGGTCCACGACTGTCGTGAAGCTGTGGATTGACGAGTATCTGCCGAAGTACGTCAGGATGTACCCCAAAGCCTTGGAGGCACTGACAGAGCTAGACCGCCGGGGGTTCAAGCTGGCTATCGTGACAAACGGGAGCTCAAGGGAGATCCCCCTCTATCTGAAACAGGGCGGGGTAACCAAGTTCGTTGACTTGGTAGTGACGGCAGACGATGTCAGCCATCCGAAACCCGATCCAGATATATTGGACTTCGCCCGAGCGAAGCTGGGCGTTGAGAAGAAGGATTGCGTCTACGTCGGGGATACCTGGATGGACGCGAAGGCAGCAGAGCGCGCTGGGCTTCGTTGCGTACTGGTCACCTGGGGCATAGACAGTAGGGAGGAGCTGGAAGCGCAGACTCACGCAGCCCTCGTCAGCTCCTTCGACGAATTGTTGGACCTCTTCACCTTTGCTAGGTGATCGCTGTCTGGCGAGACACAGGTACAACGTTATTACCGGCCTGTTTGACTCATTGGCGAAGAGGGCATGTCGCTTTTTGATGAAGATGCTGTTTCTAGGGCCGTTGAGGCGATCATACCGTCAGTAGTCAGCATAACGACGGTACAGCTTGGGGTCGAGTGGCTCTTCGGAGTGACGCCGATGAAGGGGCTTGGCTCTGGACTAATAGTAGACGAGAAAGGGCTCATTGCGACAAACCATCATGTGGTCGGTGGCGCCGAGCGGATTTCGGTCACGCTTTCGGGCGGCGAGGTCCTCACAGGGGAGGTCGTCGGCAGTGCGAAAATGGTCGATCTAGCCGTGGTCAGGGTCACTCGGACCGGATTGGCTGCCGCGACGTTAGGGGATTCCGACGCGCTCAGGATGGGCCAGATGGTCCTAGCAGTGGGCAACCCGTTAGGCTTGGCCGGCGGGCCCACCATGACCTGCGGGGTCGTCTCCGCTCTGAAGAGGAACCTCTACAGTGAGGATGTGAGGCTTGAGGATTTGATCCAGACGGATGCCGCTATCAATCCGGGCAACAGCGGGGGACCACTTGCCAACCTCAAGGGAGAGGCTGTGGGGATAAACACAGCGGTAGTTCCTTTTGCCCAAGGAATCGGCTTTGCTATCCCGATAAACGCCCTAAAGCGCGTGCTGGAGGACATAAGGAAGTATGGTCAGCCAATGCTGCCTTGGATAGGCATCTTTGGGATAGACATCACCCCAACTTATGCGCATCAGTACAAGTTGCCAGTCAGCGAGGGCGTTCTGATAACGAACGTGGTGAGGGGCGGCCCAGCCGAGCGATACGGGGTAAGGGACCTAGATGTAGTAATTGGCATGAGCGGCTCAAAAGTGAAGGGATTCGTCGACATCAGAAGGGGGTTAAGGTCCAGGTATCCCGGCCAGAGCATCGAGCTTGATTTATTGCGAGGAGGTCATTGGATCAAAGTGAATCTCACCCTCGGAGAGGAGCCCTCCCAATAGCCACCTCGACGCTTGCGTGCCTTTGTGCCGTGGGCAAGCCCTAGGGAAGACGTCAGCAAGAACTGGGCTGGGGTTCCCAGTTATATCGAATTCCTATCGAAAGTATATTAAGAAGATGGAGGGGTTCTGACAGCGGCATGACTCTTGCGCCCGGCGCTATGTCTCCCTCCGAGGTTGACAAGCTGATCAAGGGCATGATTCCCACGGCCGGTGTGAGCACCAAGGATTTCGGGGACGGTAGCCCCGTAACCGTCGCGCATTCGATTATGACTGACCCGCCAGAGCTCCTGGGCTACTTAGCCGCCAATCTCCCTGTGGCTATGACTTGGTCGGCATGGGCCAAACCAATCTCGCTCACCATGAACCTCCTGTTTCCACTGGGCACCGAGGAGTTCCTCGTGAGGAGGATATTGACCTCTTTGGGAAAGGAGATGAGAAGGATAGGCACGACCGCCTCGAACATCTCCGTATCTTGCCTTGCTGGGATATCGACTTCAATCGCTGACGTGACCGTGCTCGGGTCCAAGCAGAAGACCCAGCCCCAGAAGCTTGCTAAGGGGGACATCATAGTGATAGCGGGAAGGCCGTTGGCCGAACTCGCTCTCCGATGCTCACACGACAGGCCAGATCTTGTGGAAGCCGCCGGGGGAAACCCCAAGTACCTCAGAAGCGCGTACACCAAGATCTCCGCGACAGAAGCAGCCAAGGCGCTGAACGAGGAGGGAAGCAAGTTCATCGCGCTGATGGGAGATGGCGGCGTCGTGAAAGCAGCCAAGAGAATTTCCAGGGACTCGAAGGGGGGGTTAATGTTCGATGTCGACAAGATACAATGGGACGAGGTAGGCTTGAGGATCGTCCAGTCGCTCGACGGTGATCCATCCTCAGCCACGTCGTATGGCTCGTTGATTGGAGTCCTGCCCAAGGATGAAGCAGAGGGCAAGATGAAGGCTCTCAATGACAAGAAGGTGGTTGTCTCGGCTGTAGGAAGAGTCACCGGGGGCGTCGGAGTCTGGCGATCTTCAGGCGGGCCAATGACTCAGCACAAGGATGTCTACTCCCTCATAAGTCCCACAAGGTCATCGTTGTTGTTGTAGTCACTCGGACGAAAGTGCTCAGCGCTTGCATTAAAGTACAACCCTGAGGTAAACGGTGGCCGTGCGCCATGCCGGTGGATGCTGTCCTTTTTGACATGGACGGGACAATAGTCGAATTCGCCTTTGATGCGGCAGGAGCAAGAGAGGCCGTAATAGGTGTTCTGACGCGAGGCGGCGTTCCGGTTGAGATGCTTTCGTGGTCGATCCAGAGTAACCAGCTACTTAGCTTGGGCAGCCGGTATCTTGAGGATCGCGGCGTGGACCCAATGCCGATTCTCGACATGGCATACGACGAGCTTGAGCGACTTGACCTTCTCTCTGCGGTCAACCCAAAGCTGACGCCGGGCGCCGGGGAATTGCTGGGCTTCCTGAGGCATCGATCAATTCCAGTAGTTCTGGTCACGAACAGCAGTGACGAGGCTACTCGTTCTGTGCTGACTCAGCTGAACCTGCAGGGGGTGTTCACAAGTGTGGTGGCGCGCCGCAAGGGCCTGAGGCTGAAACCGTATCCGGACATGATTCTGCGTGGTCTGTCGGACATTTCCGTCAGGCCTTCTCCTAGGGTGTATTTCGTCGGAGACAATTGGGCAGATATGAGAGCCGCGATGTTAGCTGGGGTCACTGGGGTTGGTTACGGCAACGACAAGTCTCTGTTTCCATCTCTCTTGTCCGCTGGTGCGGCGGTTGCCTTCGCCTCTATGAAAGATGTGCTGGCGTTCCTTTCAAAGGCCATGATTTGACTCCTACCTCGTCTGCCCGCCGCTTTGTTTTTGCATGTTCTGTACCATCGTGCTTATAGTCCATCCCGCCGCATTGATTATCCGCCTGACCCTCTCTCTCCCGCCGACGTTCCTGATCATGATCTTCCTGATGAAGGGACCTTCGACCTCCAGATCATATGACAGTATCTGGTCAGGCCTGAGCTTCTTGTTGGCGACGGACACAGTGTCGGCCTCTCTTATCCCTTCAAGTATGTTCCGGATGAAGAAGGTCTCAAATGGCCTAGTGGCCGTAGTCAACTCGAGGGAGGATTCAGGTTCGATGATCATGGTTTCCCCAGACAGATGCACCTTGCCGAGTTCCGTGCCCTTGTAGGTGAGCGGCATATGCTCTTCGATGGCGCCGGGCTCCGGTCTTCTTCTGACGGCTTGGGGCGTCTCCGATGGAGTCACGGGAAGTTCACTCGCTCTCTTAAAGCTCATGCCAGCCAATCTGTCGTCTATGATGGCAATTGCTTCCCTCAAGAGATCTCCTTCCGATTGCAGTTGGTCAGCTCTTTCCTGCAACCTCTTCTTCAGGTTCGCCAGGCTTCTGCTCTCGTCCTCACTCATCACAGCGTCGTTTGCAGATACGCGAATAAGTCTTTATGCCGGCGCAATCCCGGCGAGAAGGAAGCCTCCGCGTCGTCCGAAGGCCGGCAGTGCGACTCATGAAGCCGAGTAGGGTAAGCGAAATGGCAGTGAATCCCGGAGAGTGTGTCCTGACCTCAGGCAGTGGCGCGCTCACGGTTGAGTGCGGATCCCTTGAAGTGCTCGGTGCTGTACTCACAAGGGGGTCACGCGTTAGAATTCACCCAGGGAAACGGTTCCCGATATATGCGCCCGGCTTCAAGGCACGCGTCGAGATCGTTGGCAAGCTGACCATCACGACCATCAAGGAGGATCCCATACCGAAGTCCTGGAGGTCATTGCCAGATCTCTTTCTCACGAGGACCGTGCCTAGGATCGCCATCGTCGGCCCAACAGATTCGGGCAAGACCGCTCTCACGACCTACCTGGCGAACGTCTCTCTTGGCGCCTCCGGGAGGGTCGGCATTGTAGACAGTGACCCCGGCCAATGTGACATAGGTCCGCCCACCTGCATCTCTGGCGCAGTGGCCAAGTCCTGTCTTATTGATCTCAGGGAACTCGTCCCGGAGGTGATGGAGTTCGTAGGCGTGACATCTCCATCCCTACGACCAGAGCGATGCATTAGGGCCGTGTCGAAAGTCACAAGGGAACTCCTGAGTGCGGGTCCGGATTTCCTGTTTCTCAACACGGACGGTTGGGTTCGCGAGGGTGGCCTCGAGCACAAGCGTCGCATACTGGAGACGGTCAAACCAGACTTTGTGGTCACCCTAGGGCTGAACGAGGATCTGAACTGGCTGGTCCCAACCGACGCAAGGCTGGTCGCTGCCGAAGTTCCCAGAATGGTCCTTGTCAGGAATCAGCAGGCTAGATATCGGATGAGACTGATCAATCTGCTTCACTACCTACAGAGGCACAAGCTGTTGGCATTGAATCCCAGATTGGTTCGGAATCCGGGAGAAACCAGACCCGGTTCCATTCTGGCTCTGCTGAGGGAAGGGAGAGTCAAGTCGCTCGGCGTTGTCGAGTCCGTCAGTGCCACCAGTAGTCTGCGGGCATACTGTGGAACTGAGGATTTCGACGAGGTGGTCCGAGGAAACGCGTGCATGCCCGAAGCCTTGGAGCATTTGAGAGCGAGGAGCCGCCATCACATCACGCGATGAGGTCCTTCTCCTTTAGAAATTCCTCTCCGACCCTCCGAGAGCCAATCAGACTTTCTCTTATGTCGACGTCCACTATCTCCGTGCCGTGAATCGCGACCATCCTGCCGAACCTACCCTGATGCGCCAGCTCAGCGGCCCTGAGCCCAAACCTTGTCGCAAGAACTCTGTCGAACGCTATCGGCCGCCTGCCCCTCAGTATATGAGCGGGGGCTACGAACCTAGTCTCGAAACCCGTGGCCTCCTCAATCTTGCTCGCCAAGAACTGCCCGATTCCACCGAGCATCACATTGCCGAATTGGTCCCTCTTGATGTCCTTGGTGACTGGTCCGGAGTAGTCCTTGATGAGGGCTCCCTCAGCCACCACGACGAGTAACGACGACACCCCCTCTTCCCTCTTATTCTTTATGAACTTGATCACTTCTGACAGGCTGAACGGTTCCTCCGGCAGTAGCATTAGGTCAGCCGCGGAGGCGATTCCGGAATAGAGCGCAATCCAACCGGCATGTCTGCCCATTATCTCAACGACCATTATCCTCTCGTGCGATCCTCCTGTGACTTTTAGCATGTCCAGGTCCTCTGTTGCCTCCTCAACCGCGGTCAGGAACCCGAATGTGTAGTCTGTGCCAGGAACGTCATTGTCTATGGTCTTTGGTACCCCGATGACCTTCACTCCCTCTTCTGACAGTCTCTTGGCAACCCCGAGCGTGTCATCACCCCCAATCGCGACGATGGCGTCAAGGCCCAACTTCCTTGCGTTCTCCTTGACCTTGGCGATTCCGTCCGGACTCTTCATGGGATTTGTTCTGGATGTCAGAAGGATCGTTCCTGCCTCGTCTATGATCTCAGCGACATCCTTTCTGGTCAATCGCACGGTCTCCACTCTATCCAGGAGGCCTGCCCAACCCCGTCTAATGCCTATGATCTCATGTCCCAGGGCCGTGCCCCTGATGGTGATCGCGCGAATCACAGCATTGAGTCCCGGTGCATCTCCCCCGCCAGTGAGAACTCCTATTCTCATATTCGCGCGTGCTCACCTGTATCCAGCGATAAATACGTTCTCGAAGGCCGAAGCGTCGCCCCACCTAGAACACTGAGCTTCTCTTGGTCATAGCTTCAAGCACCCTTTCTTTCGCGATGGTCATGGCAGCGTCCCTGGGCAAGATATTTGCCGAGCTCGCCCTTTCCAGTACGTTCTTCGTGGACTTGCTGACCTTTTGCTCCACGAGGTTCAGCGCTTCTTGGACACCGTATCCCTTCAGCTCCGCATATGACGATATGACGCCCCCTGCGTTGGCGACAATGTCTGGCACGAGCAGTACCCCCCTGCTGTGCAGTATCTTCTCCGCAGCCGGTGAGGACGCTATGTTGGAGCCTTCCACTACCAGTTTCGCCTTGATGCGCGGAGCATTCTGTTCGGTTATGACGTCAGGCACCGCGGCGGGGATCAGAATGTCCACAGGCAGCTCGAATAGTTCACTGTGGCTTATCCTCTTCCCCTCCTTTGCGTCTGTCACGCTCTTGCCCTTGGACTTCAGCATCACGAGTTCCTGTGTCTGAATTCCTTCCGGCTCGTATATGCCGCCTACGCTGTCACTGGCCGCCACGATTTCAGCTCCCATTTTCTCAAGCTTGACCGCCGCGAATGATCCCACGTTCCCGAAACCTTCGACAGCCACGGTCGACCCCTTTACATCGATGCCTGCGAATGGCGCCGCCACTGACGCGGAGTATGCTACACCTAACCCAGTGCCTCCAATCTCGTGAGGTATGCCGGCTTTCTTGCCTTTGCCTGTGACGAAGTCGATCGGTTTTCCAGTGCAGGCCTTCCAAGAGCCGGCTGCCTCCGCGAATGCTCTCATCTCCTCCTGGCCCGTCGCGATGTCTGGGGCCGCCACGTACTTCTTCGGGACGTACGGCTTGAGCGCCCTCGCGAACTCGCGTATCAACCCCAGCTTCTGCTCCCTGTCCATCGACTTTGGGTCTGCCCTTATCCCTGACTTAGCACCACCGAGAGGGAGATCTGCGATCGCAGTCTTCCATGTCATGGCCCTCGCCAACCTCGCGACCTCGACTGGAGTGACCGTCGGGGTCATGCGAATGCCTCCCTTTCCCGCCCCCCTAGCGGTGTTGTCGATGACGAGGAATCCCTGCAAGCCAGTGGAGTGATCGTGAACTTCTAGGACCAGCTCCGGTCCGAATTCATCGCTCATAGTCTCAACTACCATGCGCTTCGGGAGCCGAGGCAAGCCTAAAAGAGTTTGGTGCGAAGTGTGGGGCAAATGGACTGGAAGGCGGCTGTGCTAGACTTGGATGGCGTCGTCTATAGAGGCGAAGATCCGGTTCAGGGATCATCGGAAGCCATAGAGCGCATGAGGGAAGCGGGCAGGTCTATCAGATTCCTGACCAACAATGCGACTAGGACGCGCGAGGAATACTCAGAGAAGCTCTCACGCATGGGGATCCCGACGCGACCAGATGAGGTTCTCACTTCTGGCGTGGCGACTGCGATCTACATAAGCAGAACGATGAAGAAAGGGAGAGTGTATGCAATAGGGAGCGCTTCCCTCGGGATTGAGCTTGCTCGAGAGGGGCTAGAGTTAGTAGAATGGAAACGAGCCGAGGTTGTGGTCGTCTCCCTCGACCGGCAGTTCTCATACCAAAAGCTGTACGATGCGATGAGAGCGGTCAGAAACGGGTGCCCTTTGGTTTCGACCAACAAGGACCCGACGATGCCAGACGAGGACGGAGCCGTCCCAGGCGCCGGGGCGATAGCAAGCGCGGTGGAGGTGGCCTCTGGAGTCAGTTCCACACTTGTCGGTAAGCCATCCACGATAGTCCTGAGCGTAGCTGAACGCACCTGGGGCTTGGAGAGGAACGCTACGCTGATAGTCGGCGACAGGCTCGACACCGACATAGCAGCTGGCAACTCCTTCGGATGGAGGCCGATCCTAGTCCTCTCAGGGTCGACGCCTGAGTCAGAACTCGAGAGAGAGTTGCCTGCCCTGCTCCGCCCTTCAGCCGCGTACCGAAATCTCTATCAATTCTCCTCCGCGGAACTGTAGGCGGGGCGTCCCGATGTCAGATGTCGCGCAAGGCAGGCAGAATCTCTAGGGCATACGTCAGAGTCTTCGGCAGGGTACAAGGCGTGCTTTTCAGGCACAACACCGCCGTCGTGGCGAGGAAACTGGGAGTATCTGGATATGTGCGCAACATGGATGATGGATCCGTGGAGGCAATCTACGAGGGAGACAAGAAGGCAGTGGAGGACATGGTCGAGTGGACCAAGAAGGGCCCGGCGCATGCGAGAGTTGAAAGCTATCGGCTCAGGTGGGAGGAACCCACAGGAGAGTTCTCCGGCTTCTTCGTGAGGTACTGAGTGCTTGATTGGGATCTCCTAGAAGCTCCTTAGAACGACTTGCTCGCCGTCTATGTCTAAGAAACCTGGGGTAACCCCATAGTATCTGCAACTGAAGACTGTATACAGTTTCCCATGCATCTCTATCGCCGCTCCAGCGTCTCGGGGCTCGTGAGACCTGATCAATGCTCTTAGGTGATTTGCGCCGAGAAACCTCGACAGGACGTCAAACCCGTAGCGGAAGATCCCTGGCCCACGCGGGCTCGGGCCAAAACCGTCAATCGCCTCATCAGGGTCATTCCAGAGCACTTCTGCGAGGATCCCCTTTGGAGACAACACGCCCTTGGGCAACGCCGCGAGTTGGTCAACCGATTGCAGGGCACTCGCTATTCCCCCATGGACCGCTAGAAAAACCCCATTGATCATGGCTGAGACTGGAAGCTGAGCGAATACCGGCAGAAATCGCTCGTAGAATCGTCGGCCATAGCGTCGAGCGACGACATCGGAGAACCCATACCATCTATTCATCTCTGGCGTCTCATGGTTGCCCCTAAGCAGCCACAATCTTCCGGGAGACTCAAGGGCCCTCTTCAGAAGGAACAGCATATTCTCAATCTGAAACGGCCCCCTGTCCACGTAATCACCCATAAACAACAAGGTGGCATCTTGATCGATATGCTGGGTGACGGCAGTCCACGAGGTGTTGATATCGCCATGAGTGTCCCCCACAACGATGACCCTCTTGGCGTTCAGTTTTAGTAAGGAGGGCTGTCTCGCCAAGGCATCATAAGATTCGGACAGTAGCGTTCCCGCCACGACGGCATCTGGTCCACCCCGGGGTATTTCATTCTCCCATGATGCCCGCCCCAAGGTCTGAGGAGGCAGCCGAGTCACCGACTTATAAGTGGTCCGGCTTCAAACGCTTAAAGCAGGAGGAGGTGCGCGCCCTTGCGCGGGAATGTCATCGTTCCTTCATTATGCTCGTCGATTCGCGCCGACTCTAGTCATTGGCCTCCTTCTGACCGGGGTGTTTAGTCTCTTCTCGAGATACGAGCCTGGAACCTCGCATCACTTCCTATACAATGGACTTCCATTGCCCACCTTCACCCAAGTCATAGACCCCGTTGCTGGCAGCTTGGTCACCATCCAACTGGATCCGCTTGGCGTATTCGTCGATATTCTCTTCTTCTCCGGGGCATGGTTCATCCTCCAAGCGGCTTTTCGTAGGCTCAGGCCGAGCTCGGCTGAGGCGTAGGCTTTTTAGCTCAGTCGTGTGGGCAGGTTCAATGGGCATTTTCGGGGACCAGAAGCTCGAGCTTGACGTGCTGAAACCGTTCATTAAGTCTACCTCAGAGACCTCAGTTGGATTGACGCTCGATCTAGCCTGGGATAGAAGTTTCGAGAAGCTCTTCCTGTCGAAAAGGGTGATGCGATTTTCATTTGACTCAATGCGGGTATACACTGCCGCGCACACCATGATCAGGAGCGATGGGATAGACGAAACTTGGAAGCGTTGCTTCCCGAAATTACTAGGGACCGGAGTTGCCCTGAAGTCGAAAGGTTCGTTCTTCCGGAAGCATGTCTTCGAGATATCGCCGACGGCCAGTAGGATCAGTGGAATCGTCCCGGAGGTAGCCGAGGACGACTCTCTGGCCAAGAGCCTCAACGAGGATCCGGTTCTAATGAGGCTTGTGTCAGAAAGCAAGCCCGATATGTTCGCAGTGGATCTCTCCTTGAGCATGGAGGGATTGCCGCTCGGCACAGACTTGCGCTCGCTGTTAATTGAGCCGAGAGAGATAACGTGGGCAGCCACGATCGAGAGCTATATCACTCAGGGCATGGGATTCAAAAAGACCCTCGGGTCGATCGTCGAGATGTTGGATATCGCCATCGCGAAGGCCGTCGCGAACTCCAATAGGATAAGGGAGCAGGCAGCAGGGGAGTAGTAGCGATTTGATCGGCACGATGATCAATGCAGCATCAATAGTAATTGGCTCGCTGCTGGGGACGAGATTCAAAAGAGGTTTTTCAGCAAAACAGATAGAGGCAGCCAAGGCGGCAGTTGGTCTCGTATCGATATTGATCGGCATCGGGATGTTCTCTCGCGGTGGATCCGTCTTGGCTGTGTTGCTCTCGCTTGTCCTAGGCTCGATCACAGGAGAAGTGATCAACGTGGAGGGCATGATGGACTCTCTAGGGGCGAGGCTCGAGACGTTGGCCAAGGGTGACCCCGACTTCATTCAGTCGTTCTATGCCTCAACTCTATTGTTCGGAGTGGGGCCAATGGCCGTACTTGGGCCGTTGCACGAGGCGATAAGCGGCGACCTGTCAATACTCCTCAGCAAGTCGATAATGGACGGGATATCGTCCATAGCCTTGTCCGCGTCAATGGGGCCAGGCGTCGCCCTTTCTTCGGTGCCCGTCGCCATTTATCAGGCATTCTTCTTCATAGTTGGGATGTTCATCGGGGAGTTCGTGCCCGAATCGATCGTGTCGGCGATCACTGCCACTGGGGGCGCTCTGATAGTCGGCATCGGTCTGAACCTGCTGGGAGTTACAAAGTTGCGGGTGGGAAACATGCTGCCCTCTCTCATCTTCGCCGCGGCCCTGGCCCCGCTTGTGACACTGTGACTCAGCTGGAGGCAGCAGATCCAAATGCAGGGAAGGGCACAGGATCATGGGCGAGTCGGTACTCGAAGCAACTGTTATAACCGCCTAATGGACCGCGGGAGTCGCTTGTTTTCCGATATTGGTCGCGGGTTCGACCCTCGGCCTAGTGCAAGTGGATCAAGGATCGGACAACGCCCGATACAGGTCCTGTTGGTCTTAGTGGTCCTGACGGGCTTGATTCTGCCGATTGTCGGCCAATGTACATACAGGTACAAATCATGGCTATCCCCTGATTCCTCGGTTGAAGTGTCAATCGTGCTCAAGGAAAGAGACGACCTGCTGTCCTTGGGAGCGCTACGGTCCCTAGGGAAGATCCGGACCGTGCTTGGCAGGGTTGTGACGATGACTACCACGGTCGGCGCACTCCAAGCGATCAGAGCTGCCTATGACGTGACAGCAGTCTCTGTCAGTAGCCTGTTCGAGATATCATTGGACACGACAGTACCCGAGGTCGGAGCACCCGATGTTTGGAACGGCGTGAACGATTCCAGCGGTCAACCCGTCGATGGAAGAGGCGTGATAGTGGGGATCATAGACACCGGGATAGACCCCTATCATAGGGACTTCTATTTCGACAACGGCTCGTGCAAGATACTTTTCATTTGGGATCAACGGCAAGGAAAGGCTTCATTCGGCCCACATGGCATGGGTGTGGAGTTCACGAGGGTGGAGATCGAGGCAGGCACCGCATACACGAACGACACCGAGGGGCACGGGACTCATGTGGCCGCAATCGCCGCGAGCACTGGCAACGCGAACGGGAACTACGAGGGCGTCGCCCCGGGAGCATTGCTAATAGTCGTCAAGGCAGGAGGCAAGCTTGGTATCGCACCAGAGTTTTGGTCCTTCAACGACACTGACCTGATTGACGGCGTCTCCTACATCATGGAGAAGGCAGCGTCACTCGGCATGAGAGCCGTGATCAACCTGAGCTTAGGATCGAATATCGGAGGTCACGATGGCACGAGCCCTCTCGAACTTGCGCTGGAGGAGGCAGCCAGAAGAGGGGCGACGATAGTCGTGGCAGCCGGCAACTCTGCAGACAGCAATATCCACGCCGAGGGTGGTCTGACACAGGGAAGGACTACGGAGCTGAAATGGTCCGTCCCGGACAGGGTGGTGGTCTTCGATGTTGGTCTTTGGCACGACCTGAGGGATTCAATCGAAGTGACTCTCAAGCTTCCGTCAGGCGAGACAGTCCCGTTCCCAACTGGGGACCAAGGTCTGGAGACTTCAGCAGGGGTGGTCACCATGTACCTAGAGCAGAGTGACAAGGGCAACGGATACGTGTTAGAGGTGCTGGCCCCAAGTGGTTTCGTCTCAGCGGGGGTGTACTCTCTACTGATCACTCCGACCTCGGTGCAGTCCAACAATCCATGGGACGCTTGGGTTGACGACATCCCCCTGGGCAGCAGGTTCTCTGAGTTCCTGAGCGGCAGCGGCTACTTCTTGACATCTGCCGAAACGGTCTCAATACCGGGAACGTCCGACCACGTGATAACAGTGGGAGCTTATACAGGACAAAAGTCTACCACCAACAACCCTAAGGGAGACATCTGCAGCTTCAGTGGGAGAGGCCCTACTAGGGACGGCAGAACCAAACCTGACCTCGTTGCACCTGGTCTCTTTGTCACAGCCGCAATGTCCTCCGCTGCAAGTGGACTTGTGGGTTACGCTGTCGACGCGACTCACGCCTACCGTTCCGGCACAAGCATGGCAACGCCCCACGTCTCAGGGGTCGTCGCACTAATGCTTCAGTGGAATCCCTCTTTGTCCCCCGACGGGGTGAGGCAACTGCTGAGACAGTCTGCACGTCTAGACTCCAAGACGGGGGGGATAGACAAGACCGTCGGCGACTTCAATTGGGGATGGGGCAAGCTAGACGCGAGACGTGCTGTCTCTATGGTGAGAGTGGACATCACAGTCAGTGGGGTGCCGTACTATCTGAGGCTCTCGATCGAGGTGGACGGGAAAGACCGGATGACGGTCATGGGCCCTGAATCCGCGACACTATATCTGAGTGGAGGGACGAGCCATATACTATCCATGCCTGATTTGGAGCAAGGCTGGGTCAGATATTCAGCGCCTGTTTCCGAGTACTCGGTCAACTCAGACTCAGTGCTGACATTCTCATTTAGAACGGAGTACTATGTCAAGGTGGACACTCAGTTCGGCAATGCGAGTGGCACGGGCTGGTATCCAAGCGGGTCAGCGGTCGATCCCAAGGTCGAGCCGACCGAGATCCAGCTAGGGGTGGGAGACAGGGTTGCGTTCACAGGGTGGAACGTCTCCACGCCCGTGTTCGTCGACGGCCCAGCGGTTATCGGGGCAATCTGGTCAGAGCAGGTGCTGCTTACCATCCAAACCACCATTGGCACCCCCGTTGGCGGCGGATGGTACGTGAAGGGCGCCAAGGCAACCATATCAGTTGATACCTCTGTGCCGGCTGAGGGCATCCTAGGCCTGCTGGGAGCCAAGTACGTGTTGAAGGAGTTGAGGACGGACAGCGGAGTTCCCGTGAGCTCCACCGACATAGTGATGGATTCTCCGATGACCGTGATACCGGTGTACGAATTGGACTATTCGGCATCCATTACGTACCTCATAGCATTGCTGTTCGTTGTGGGAGCCGGGGCGTTCATCCTGGCGATATTCCTCCGCAAGCTCAACGAGGCCAGACGTCCAATGCCGCCTCCTCCACCTCCGTACGTCTTACCTTCGTGAGATCCCCGAAGCACCCGGCGTTTCAGTCTAAATCGGAAGTCTGCACGTTTGGACGAACAAAGCTTAAATGAGGGGTTTCCAGCCCCCAAACGCAAGGGGTGCTGGCTATCCGGCTGAGAGGACGCCTGAAGGCGTCGACCCTCAACACCTGATCCGGGCAATACCGGCGTAGGGATGCGCCACTCATGCGTCCGTCTTGGCCGACAGCATCATTCTGTAGGATCAAGGAGGGTGAACGGGATGAAACTTGGCGGCAAATCCGCGATGGCGTTGTCCATAGCAGCAGTCTTGTTTGTGGCGTCTGTCGTGTTCTTAGTGTTCAGACAGCCTGAGCTTGAGAACACCTTGATAGTTTACGGTCCGCGTGGAATAAAAGGCATGGCAACTGCTCTCCTCCAGGAGTTCCAGAAGAAGTACAACGTGACCGCCACCTTCATAGACTATGATATGGGATCGATAGAAATAGCGGACAAACTGATCTCCGAGAAGGGAAACCCGATCGCAGACGTGATAATGGGAGTGCCCGAGTTCTACGCTAAACAGGTCATAGATGCGGACGTACTTGACATCTACCTTCCTCCTGAACTCGGCGCGATCCCTGTCAGCGAAGTGTGGGATAGCACAAGGCACATCCTTCCCATGGACAAGGGGTACGTTCTCATAACGTACAACGAGACGATACTCTCACAAAGAGGGCTTCCTATCCCGCATACGCTGGACGACCTGACGAACGAGCAGTACAGGGGACTGGTATTCTATCAGGATCCATCGACGAGCGGGACTGGACTGTCCTTCTTGCTTTGGGTGCTTTCCACGAAGGGCACCGAGAACGGCTTCGCTTTCCTCAAGCAGCTGGAGCCAAGCGTGAAGCTTCATCCATCCGGTTGGACATCTTCTATCTTCGCGCTTCAGCGAGGGGAGGTGGCGATCGGTTCAATGTTCAACACGGACGTTGAGTATGTTGATGTCCCCAAGCTTGAGTCCGCTGCCGTTGAGGGTTTTGTCTACAGAGAGGGGATAGCATTGGTTAAGGGAGCCGAGCACAGGGAAATAGCGAAGAAGTTCATAGAATTCGTCCTTAGCATCGAGGGACAGAGCATAGTAGCCCCAGCAGGCTACATGTACCCCGTGAACCCCGGTGCCTCGTTCTCCTCTTTGGCACAAGCCCCGATACCTCAGGTACAGGTCACCTTCAACTCTAGCATTGCCGGCAACGTTGTGGAGTGGCTGGACAGATGGCGACGAGAGGTCAAAGGCGCCTAGCTCATGTGCTGGACTACCTGCCCCTTCTCTCCTTCGCTCTTTTCTTCTACGCCATACCGATATGCTATGTGCTTGCATCGATCAACATCCAAGAACTAGCAGGTCTACTAAATGATCCCTACGTCCTGAGGCTGATCTGGAACACGACAGTGCAGGCTGTTGCTTCCACAATACCCTCAATTGTGCTTGCCATACCAGTCGCGTACTTCTTCGCGAACTATGCGTTCAAGGGGTCCAAGATAGTGAGGAACCTATTGCTCACTCCCTTCTTCGTGCCAGCTTTCGCCGTTACAGAGGGCATGATCATAATGCTCGGGGAAACGGGGCTCGTCAACCAGTTCTTGGAGTTCATCGCAGGCACGCGACAGCCCGTGGTAGATGTGCTCTACTCGATGACCGCAGTCATCATGACGCATGTGATCTACTACCTTCCGCTGGCGATGCTCATACTGGAACAGGGATTCTCTACCGTTGACCAAGATCAACTCGACGCGGCACACGTTTCTGGGGCGGACTGGCTCACGACGCTACGAGTCGTCCACCTGAGTCACATGATCCCCTTCTTCGCTGCCTCCGCCATACTGGTATTCGCCTTCTCCTTCATCACTTACTCCACACCGATTCTGATAGGTGGCAAGTTCACGACCCTTGAAGTCGAGATCTACTCGACGCGGACGAGGTCCATCTCTTCGTCCCTGGCGATTATCCAACTGGCATTGACCCTCGCCATCTCGATGTTGGTGATAGCATTCAGAGACAGAACCTACAAGAGTGGCGTCTGGTCGGGGCGGCCGCTGAGTCGAGAGGATAATCGATCGCACACTCTGGGTAGAACAGCGTTGTTAGTCTACTGCATTCTTGTGGCCGTCATTGAGCTGACGCCAGTCTACCTAGTTCTGATTCAGTCCGTGTCCGCATCGGCGGTCGTTCTCTTCCCGACATCGCTCTCCTTGGAGGGCTTCTTCGCGCTCTTCGCACAGAAGTTCGGCTTCGGAGTGGGTTTCGTCGATGTCCTACTAACGAGCCTTTCGGTCGCATTCGTCGCCAGCTTATGCTCAGTGTTATTCTCTGTCTTGATCGCCTGGCGGGGACTTCAGAGCAAGCGCGCAAGAGAATCAACCAGCGCCCTTCTTGGCCTGCCGCTGTCGATATCAAGGTCGTCCTTGGCACTAGGCATGATGCTGTCGTATGGCTTCGGCGTGTTGCAGCTGTATGGCAGCTGGATACTCTTTGTCTTGGGTGACATAGCTCTGATAGTGCCACTGATATTCAGGGTAATAGAGGCCTCATGGTTGAGGATAGGTTCGGAAGTGAGGGAAGCCGCCAGTACGTTCGGGGCCAGCGACCTGTACAGGTTGTTGAGGATCGAACTCCCTTTCATAGCCCCTGCCGTGGCCTCCTCCTTCATGCTGGCCTTTTCCTCGTCGATAAGCGAATTCACGTTCGCGAATTTCTTCAGCACTCTAAACTTGATGACGGCTCCGATCTCGGTCGCGACGCTACTGGACCTTAGGAAGTTTGGCCCAGCGGCCTCACTCAATGCAATAATAGTCCTGATTGTGGTCGCCGCTGAGGTAACAAGCCCAGCCGTCACCCAAGAGGCACTGAGGGTGATGTGAGTGAGGCTCGAACTCAGGGAGGTCAGCAAGCGCTACGGCAAGGTCAGCGCGGTCGACAGGCTGTCCTTCCAGGTCCCAGAGGGCAAGACGTTCGCACTTCTCGGGCCCAGCGGCTGCGGCAAGACCACCACCCTGAGGTTGATAGCAGGACTCGCCGTCCCCGACTCCGGCAATGTCCTATTCGACGATGTGGATGTCACTCCCGTCAGACCAGCTTCGCGCGACGTAGGGATGGTCTTCCAGAACTTGGCACTTTTTCCGAACCTGACGGTGCGCGAGAACGTCGCGTTTCCGTTGGAGGCGAGGCATACCGTCTCGTCTCGTGTTGACTCTAGAACCTCAGAGGTGATTGCGATGTTGGAGCTGGTCGGGCTTCAGAATCGCTATCCTCATCAATTGAGCGGAGGCCAACAGCAGAGGGTCGCGATAGCCAGGGCGATATCTGCCGATGTGAAGCTGCTGCTGTTCGATGAGCCGCTGGCGTCTCTTGACCCAGGTCTTAAGACGGAGATCTCAGAGGTGATAAGGGGCGTCCAGAAACGACTGGGGATCACGACAGTCTACGTCACGCACGACCAGACAGAGGCCGTGCTGACAAGCGATCTCTTGGGCATCATGTTGGAAGGGAGACTGGAGGCCATCGGAGAGACTCGCAAGATCTACGAGTCTCCTCCCACAGAGAGGTCTGCGCGGTTCTTGGGAGCTACGAATTCGATCCGGTGCACCGTGGATGAGACGCTTGAGAAGCACATCGTCGTGAGAGTCCTCGAAAGGAGTCTGAGGGTACCAAGGCCGAAGTGGTGGGAATCCCACCGCAGTACGGCAAGGCTACTCTTCAGGCCAGAGATGGCGAGCATAGTCGAACCTGACGCCGGCGTTGTCACCGGGAAGCTGGACAGCGTGATGTTCGGCGGCGAACGAACTGTTTCCAGGGTGAGGACGGATCAAGGGGAGATCGAATGCAGGGCGGATCCGTCATCTCTCTTCGAGGCATTGTCTCATTGTATCGGAAGCAGGGTCGGGGTGCAGGTCGCAAATGATAACCTGATTGTCTTCTGAAGACATTCACAGGAACGCCTGGACAACGATTCCGGGATGACGAGATTCCCCAATCCCATTTCAGGATACGTTTTTAGCCAGAGAGTTCTCCCGACGCGCGGAGGCGGAAGGGTCAGCTAGAATGTGGGAGACTCTGTTCAGAGTTGGGGGCTACGTGAAGAGGTATTGGCACCACGTGTTGCTCTCCACTGCGCTCATAGTTGTGTCATCAGCGTCCGATTCGGCCTCCCCCTACGTCACGAAGATGATACTCGACGTGGCCACATCCGCTGGTCAACTCAGTACAATCTTGTTCTATGTCGGGATTCTCTTGGGCCTAGCTCTGCTGCGCAGCGTCGCTTGGTTCGTGGGCACGTACGTCAACAGCTTCGTGAGCAACAAAGTCGCCTTTGACATCAGGAAGGATCTCTTCAGGGCGCTCCAGTCCCAATCTTTCACCTTCTATGACAAGGTGAGGACAGGCCAACTCATGTCAAGACTGACAAGCGATGTGGACGAAGTGACCGCTCTGGTCGGTTTTATGGCTCCTTTCCTCTTGACCGGCCTGTTGAGCTTTGTCCTCTCCGTATTCATGATGACGTTCATCGACGTACGACTCTCTCTCGTATCCATGGCGAGCGTGCCGATCATCCTAGCGATTGCCACTCTGTTCTCCTCGGTCATCGGCCCCCTGTACGCGACCATCAGGAAGACTGTGGGGCATCTGTCCTCAGTCGCCCAGGAGAACTTGGTCGGCGTCAAGACGATCAGATCTCTGGCCTCGGGCCAGAAGGAACTCAGCAAGTTTGGAGCGGTCGCGGGGGAACTCTTCGACCTATCCGTGAGGGCAGATAGGCTGAGGGCCGAATCGTTCCCGCTGATGACACTGGTAATTGGGCTAAACACGACCGCTCTGATGTGGTTCGGAGGACAAGAAGCCATGTTTGGCTCAATCACCATTGGTTCCCTCGTAGCTCTTGTCACCTATTTGTCAATGGTCGCTGGCCCGGTCAGGATGGTGGGATTCATGCTAGATCAAGTCAGGAGGGCTGCGGCTGGAGGCACGAGAGTATTCGAGGTTATAGACACAGAAATCGCCGTCGTTGAAAAACCCGATTCTGTAGCCCTCGGGTCCGCAAGGGGAGATGTGGAATTTCAGTCAGTCGGCTTCCGTTACTCTGATCGTCCGACGGTCGAAGACGTGAGCCTTAGGGCCATGCCGGGCGAAAAGGTCGCGGTTGTGGGGTCAACTGGTTCTGGTAAGACCACGATCCTAAACCTCATCCCCAGATTCTACGACGCGACATCAGGAAGGGTATTGGTGGATGGGGTCGATGTCAGAGATCTCAAGATAGCCTCTCTGAGAAAGGTCATCAGCGTCGTCCCTCAAGAGCCCTTCCTGTTCCCGACATCGCTGAGAGACAACATGACATTGGGAGACAAGTCGTACACAGACGAGCAAGTGATCGAGGCCTCTAAGGCTGCGAGGATTTACGACTTCATCTCGTCGTTGCCCAAGGGGCTCGACACGACGGTCGCCGAAATGGGGGCAACGCTCTCCGGTGGGCAGAGACAAAGGATCTCCATCGCTAGGGCTATCCTGAAGGACCCAAGGATCGTCCTCCTTGACGATTCCACTTCCAGCGTTGATGTGGCTACGGAGAGGGAGATCGAGGAGGCGATGAGCTCCCTGTTGAAGGGCCGTACGACCTTTGTCATAACTCACAGGCTTGCCACGGCGAGCCGAGCCGACAAGGTCGTGGTCATGGACAATGGGCGGGTAGTCGCAATAGGCAGACACAAGGATCTCCTCAAGAACTCTGAATTCTACAGAAACATGTTCAAGGACCAGATTCGGGAGGGTTCGAACGGGAGGTGATGCGTTCAGTTTGGGCATGTGGATGATAAGAGCAGGCGAGGACGAGGTCGAGAGGAGACTCCCGGACAGCATTCTTGTGAGGAAGATACTGGGCTATGCATCACCCTACAAGAAGAGAATCGCCCTCGCCGCTGCATTGACCGTCGTCGGAGCCATCCTCGGGGCGGCTGGCCCTTACGTCTTGGGTTTTGCGATTGACCAGTTCATAGCGAACAAGGACACGCAGGGCCTGTTGTTGGCGACAGGACTTTACGCAGGCATCCTTATGGTCGACTGGGTGACGGGCTCCCTCAGAGCCTACGTGACGTCTTGGCTCGGAGACCGGGTGGTAACGGACCTCAGAGGAAAAATGTTTGAGAACCTGCAAGGGCTTCCCCTCCCCTACTTCAGGCGGCGTCAAGTAGGTTGGCTGATGTCGAGGCTGATGTCAGATACAAACACCGTGAACATGGTGATAACTTCTGGTCTACTGACATCTCTCAACGACCTGCTCGTGGTACTTGCCACGGTCACGGTCATGCTGGTGCTAAATCCTTGGCTCACTTTGCTGGCTCTATCAGTCGTGCCCCTTGTCGTGATCGCCACTTGGAAGTTCTCAATGAGGGCGCGGGCATCCTTCAGAAAGAGGACAAAGAAGATGGCATCCGTGTCCTCCGAGATAGAGCAGTCCCTCACCGGAGTGAGGGTCATACAGGCCTTCGGCAAGGAAGAGCAAGCACAGAGGTCTTTCGAGAGGGCAAGCGAGGAGTACGTCAACGCCTCAATGTCTGCAGCGAGAGTGACTTCAGGCTTCCGTCCGATAGTGGACATACTGCAGACCCTCGACATGGGTCTGCTGCTCTATTTTGGTGCATCATGGGTGGCCTCGGGCAGCCTGATGATAGGAACCCTGGTCATATTCATGGCCTACATGAGCAGGTTCTTTTACCCTGTTAGGGAAATCACGATGCTCTACAACAGCCTTCAGGAGGCCTTGGCTGCATCTGAGAGGATACTCGAGGTGATTGAGACGAAACCCGAAATACAGGACTATCCAGACGCCGTCGATGCGCCGCATGACATCAAGAACGTCAGCTTCAACCACGTGTCTTTCGAGTATGAGAAGGGGATCAAAGTGTTGGACGACATCAACCTCGAAGTGAAAGGGGGAGAGTTCGTGGCTATCGTGGGTCCTACTGGGGCGGGAAAGACCACCCTAGCTTCGCTCCTCGTCAGGTTCTATGCCCCCACAGAGGGGAGGATACTGATCAACGGCCTTGATGTCAGGGAGATCAAGGAAAACTCACTGAGAAGGAGGGTCATGATGGTCCCACAGGAGCCGTTCATGTTTTCGGGGACGGTCCTGGACAACATGCGATACCTCAAGGAGGATGCCTCCGAGCAGGAGGTCATCGAGGCAGCTAGGTCGCTCGGCATGGACGCGACAATAGGCGGGTTGGAGAATGGCTATCACACCGAGGTCATAGAGGGAGGCATAGGTCTCTCGGCCGGAGAGAAACAGCTCATCTCAATAGCCAGAGCCTTCTTGGCAGACCCATCTGTCCTCATCCTAGACGAGGCCATGTCCAGCGTGGACCCCAACTCCGAGCACTTGGTCAGATCAGCTATGCAGAAGCTGATGAAAGGAAGGACCGTCCTCATGATCGCACACAGACTTTCGACCGTCGTAGGTGCGGACAAGATCGTCGTACTGCAAGAAGGAAGAATCGTCCAAGAGGGCACGCATGAGCATCTGATCAAGCTAAGAGGCCTTTACAGAGGCCTCTATGAGATGATGGTGGCTGCCGAGCAACAAGCAGCTGAAGCGCCCGCGTCAAGACGAAAGGCATGATCTCCGTTTGTTGACGGACCTTCTGTTGAATGGTTCATCGGCTTCATCGGTTCCTATCTCAGACACAACGGTTTCGTCCCAGCTGACCCAACTGCTCATTGACAGAGCAGCATGTTTGAGTCCATCAACTTCAACGTCAATTGTGTCCGCTACTGATGTCGGAGGCGCTTGCCTCTCGCTCTACAGAAGTCATCTTGACGATGCTGCTCCGTAACCTTAAATTGGGATTCAGAGGAACTCAGGACAGGTCTGACTACGTTGAAGGAGAGGGTCTGGGGGGTCGGCCTGATAACGATATCAATCCTAGGGGTTCTTGCCTACTTTGGCATGCTCATGAGCGGACTTAGTGAACTGGCCATCTTGATCGTCTCAACGTTGGCGGTAGTGGCCTTCTTCGTGCTCGTCGCTTGGGTAGGATATACTATTCTTACGACCCACTACCCGGAGTCGTGATGAAACTTGGCTAAGCCCAAGCTCGTCATTCTGGCCGGAGGGCTAGGGAAGAGGCTCAGGCCCTTCACGCTGTTCCTACCAAAACCAATGCTTCCTATGGGGGACAGACCTGTTCTGAGTCACGTGATTGATTGGGCTGCCAAGGAAGGACTGACTGACATCGTGATCGCCACGGCTTACTTGGGAAAGATCATAGAGGACTTCTTCGGCGGCGGAGCAGACTATGGCGTGAAGATCAGATACGCCAGATCGAAGAGGCCGTTGTCATCGGGAGGACAACTCAAGACCGTAGAGGATATCGTCAAAGGTACATTCGTCCTCGCATATGCCGATATCATAACTGACACGCGCATGGATCCGGTCCTCCGCTTCCATGTCGAGAAGAAGGCGAAGGTGACCATCATAGCTCGGAGAATTCAGATCCCGCTCAGGTTCGGTGAGCTGAGAGTGGACGAGCACAAGAAACTAGTAGGTTGGAACGAGAAGCCTGTGATCAAGAGCCTGATCAACGCTGGGGTATTCATAATGGAGCCGGATGTGTTCAAGTTCATCAAGGAGGGGGAGGTCGTGAGCATGGATGTGGTCATAGAGAGAATGATGGAAAAGGGTCTGCCGATCTATGTATATGAGTCAAGTGCTGACTTCATCGACATAGCCGACCAAGAAAGCTACGAGAGGGCGAACGAGGAGTTCAGCAAGGTCTTGGGCAACATATGAGACTGATCCTCGCGAAGCCTAGGCTTTCAGGGGACTCACAATGGGCGTGTCAGTAATCAGGGAATCGCCGTCTGCTGAGCGTGGGTTCTCCAGAAGATATGCGGTGGAGGTCGCTCTCGTCGAGCCGACCGCTCGAAGTGTCTACTTTCTGTGCTCAGTCGACGGCTTTTCGATCAGGACACACCAGATGGAGAAGCATGGCGAACTCTGGCGCATTGTCCTTAGGATGCTGGGAGGCGAGTACGAGTACGCCTTCTTGGTGGACGGCTCACGCATGGTGCCCGATCCTGAGAACGCGAACGTCAGGAAGAGGCCAAACGGTTCTGCGGTCAGCTTCATGCGATTCGGGGCTCCAGAGGGCGAATGCAGGCGAGGAGACGGAATTGTGGATGGAACCTCCATGTATCACGATCAGATGCTCCCATTCCTGGAGATCTTTCGGGAACAGGTCATATTCAAGCTACGGGTAGCCCGAAACGATGTCGAGAGGACGCATCTCCTGCTCAAGGACGGAAGGACCGTACAGATGGAATGGCTGCCGTCCGACGACATCTTCGACTACTACGAATGCAGGCTGCCAATCGGCTTCGTCGAGGATTACGCGTTCAAAGTGGCCGATGGCAGCACGGAGATCTATCTCGGCGCGGAGGGCCCAGCCGATAGCATTGAAACCTGTAGGGCGTTTCCCTTCCCTCCTGGGAGGATACCGGCTCACGAATGCCCGGAATGGGCACTGGGATGTCTGTACTACCAAGTCCTGCCTGACGCCTTCCGGAATGGAGATCCTCTCAACGACCCAAAGGGCGTCATAGGTTGGGGCAGGCAACCCGTCAGAGATGGGTACTTCGGGGGTGACTTGGCAGGCCTGTTCCAAGCTTTGGACTACATCAAGGAGCTGGGCGTCTCAGCGGTGCGCATAATGCCGGTCTTCCTCTCGCCGTCGAGCGACAAATTCGACGTCTTCGACTACTATCACATCGACCTTCACCTCGGCACAGATGAGATGTTTGCGGAGATAGTGAGGGCTTTGCACGCCCGAGGCATCAGGACAGTGCTTGACATGGTCTTCAATCACACTGGTAAGGGATTCTTCGCGTTCAGGGACGTGACAAGGAACCAGGAGCACTCACAGTATGCCTCCTGGTACAACATCCATCAATTCCCGATAGTTCGGAAGAAGTCGCTCACCGGCAGCATTGTTCACAAGTTGACAGGAGTTCCGGAGCGCCCACCGTTCGAGTCCTACAGAGGAAGGCCGGACTGGCCGGAGCTGAACTTCCGCAGCTTTGAAGTCAGAGGGTTCGTCAGGGAGATAATGATGCATTGGATCAAGAAGGCTCAGTTAGACGGAGTCTGGCTACCCGTTGCTAGCGGTCTTCCACACTCATTCGTTGCCGAGGTCCGCAGGTCCATCAAGCGAACAAAAGGTGACGCGGTCTTGATTGGTGATGTCGGGACTGATCCCGCGCCGTGGCTGTTCAACGGCGAGTTCGACTCCGCGACGGACCCCGGCTTCAGAAAGGCTGTCGCAGGCTTCTTCCTGGAGGGGAAGACCCCCCCATCGCAATTCGCATCCCAGCTCGCTGAATCTAGGGGCCTGGTCCCTTGGGCGGCGTTCCTGGCGAGGTGCACCCAGATAGACACCGAATTCTCGGCGAGGACGTTGACGGCAGCTCACAACGACAAGATGCGCGCCATGATGGCGGTAATCTTTCAACTCACCTTCCCGGGCTCTCCTGTCATACTATACGGGGACGAAGTGGGTCTCCCCGGTGGGCCGTATCCAGACTGCAGGAGGTCCATGGTGTGGGAGGTGGAGAAGAGGGATAATGACATGTTTGGCCTCTACAGGAAACTGATCAGGGTTAGGTCCGATTCGGAGGCTTTGCGGACCGGGTGGTTCAGGTTCATTGTCGTTGACGACCAGTTGGATCTTGTGGCCTTTCAAAGGTGGACTGAAAGTGACACGGCCGTCATCGTGATCCGTAGGACAGGAGACCCCCAAGTCGTTGACATCCCCATGCCTGACGGCAACTACAGGGACGCAATAAGCTGGGAGGTGTTCACAGCCTCCAATGGCTGCTTAACTGTAGAACTGACAGGAGGCTCATGTCTAGTTCTCGTCCAAGATAGGTTGACATATCAAGGATCACCAGGACCGATAGAGATCAGGCAACTCTGAAGTTCTCGATAAGCTTAAGCGCTCGGTCACACGCACAGTGGATATCTGAGCTGAAGTCAAATCTGTTCGGACTCCAGGTGTTTGAAAGTTGATCATAACCTATGGATCATCAAGTGAAAGGTTAGCGAGGTCGATCGCCAAGATTGCGGGTTTGAGGCTGATTGGCACGACGATGAGGCGCTTTCCGGATGGGGAGTTATACGTGCGAGTGGTCGGAGATCCGTCGGGGGAGGACGTTGCTGTGGTGCAGTCGCTGGGCCTGCAACCGGATCGGCTGCTGATGGAGTACTGTATGATCGCAGAGGCCTTGAAGGGCGGCAGCTGTAAGTCCGTGACCGCCATAGTACCATATTTGGCGTATGCGCGCCAAGATTCTCGCTTCAATCCGGGGGAGCCTCTGAGTGTTCAGCTGGTTGCCAGACTCATCGAAGTCTCTGGCACCGACAGGCTGATTTCGGTGGACGCACATCTCCACCGCCTGGCTGGTTTGGGCGAGGTCTTCACGATACCCACGATCAATCTGACAGCAATGCCCCTTCTGGCGAAATACTATCGGGACAGATATGGCTCAGCGAACGCGGTGGTCGTGGGCCCAGACAGCGAATCTGAGCAGTGGGCCAAGGTGGTCTCGAGGATACTCTCTGTGAACTATGTCATACTGAGCAAGGAGAGGTTAGACGATAGAAAGGTCAGGATAACGGGCTCATTGCCAGTCAGGGGCAAGAAGGCGGTGTTGGTCGATGACATTATCAGCACCGGGAAGACCGTTGCCGGGGCGATAGGGAAACTCAAGGCCGGAGGCGCGAGGACGGTCGATGTGCTCGTCACCCACGCTATCCTAGTAGAAGGTGCCTTGGATTGCTTGCGCGAAGCGGGTCTATCGCACCTCATATCAACCGACACGGTCCGGAGGCCGAGTTCTAGGGTCTCGGTTGCTGCGATCATAGCTGAGGCGCTCAAAAAGTAGCAACTTCGCCGATCGAAGTGAAATATCAATGAGGCTTGGTCGACTGTTGAGAATCTATCATGTAGATCACGAGACGAAGGCAGGAATAGTCTAGCTGTTCTCCGGCCACTGATTTCAGTCGAATCGGCGCTCAATTGGCGCGAGGAGTCAGAGTGCCCTTCCCCTATTTCCAGGACCTGAGGCGTCGGCGGCTTGGCCCCGAGATTTGCCCCCTTGTTGTTTAGCATCGATTTGAGACAATGCCTAAATATGAAGAGCTGCCTTAACACGAAGGGATGGCGGAAAGGACAAGGTCGAGCGCTGATACCCACCGCATCGTTTTCGAAGCAGTCCCGGAAGAACTTCCAGCTGTGCCACAGAGTTTGGACCATTGTGACCATGTAATAAGGACCTCTCTGGCCGGACACCCTGAGCTGGCGGCTGATCATCTCCTGAGCAGGGAGATGAACGGAAAACTGGTCGAGACCGTCGGCAGTGTCATTCGTCAGCTCAATTTGGAGTTTCTGAAGGGAACTATCGCTCCAATTGACGAACCTGAGGGCCGAAGGTCAAAAACAGTGGCGCGTCAGAGAGCATACCAGTTGCTGGCTGAAGTGGCGCTCAACTTGGCCGGAATTGAGAGGAAGAAAGCTGGCTTTTCCGACCAGGAGAGCGATGAGACTTTCGCACGGATCGTTCGCACTTTGCAGACGTGGGAGGCTACAGAAATGAATGACGGAGCCAGTCTAGATGATCTCGTCGCTGCGGCCGTAGTTGACAAATTCACCTCGGATATGAGGAAAGTGATGGCAGGTGCAAGCATGGTTGCGAAAATGGCCGATAGGATCGAGAAAGAGCTAGGGAAGGGAAAAACCGTCTCGGGGTTCGTTTTGGCCGCCAAGACCGTGATTCGGGATAACATCTACTACAGGATGACTGATGAGGGACTGTGCAAGTTCGGCAATGATTATGCAATAGGGCTTAGGTGGCTGAGGCACGTTGGCTTTGTGCAAGTATCAACCAATCCCGTCTTGGCTGCCAGGGCTTATGAGGACGATCCGGCCCTTTGGACCAGTCTGGAACAAGTGGCACGAGCCGGCCGGTTCAGTGCCCCGCATAGTACTGACGACGATGTCGCCATGGAAGCAACAATGGTAGCGCTTTGGCCTAACTTGGCCGTGTTCCGGCCTGTCGCCATTCTCTCAGGAATGCACGATGGCATGGTCAGTTACCAACTTAACCCCTCAGTGGCCGGGAGCCTAGAAGGGAGCCTCAAGGACGGCCTAAAAATATACTCGGCCGCTCAGGAATTCCTCAAGAAGTACGATGCCTACTTGATGTGGGGATACTGCAATGCAGACGAGAGAGGAAGACCAAACATAGTGTTCAAGGTCGCAGGAGAAACCGTAGCTACCACCGACATAACTAGGTCCCTCAACGAAATGGGAATAGGGACGAACAACACTGTCACTTTTACTGTGGCTCAAGAGACTGCTCTGATACTGGCGACGATCGAAGGCATGGCCAGAGCAAAGAGCATGGGCATTCACCTGACGCAAGCATACGAGACCAACATGGGCGGAAGACTGGAAAGTCAT
>Ga0172362_10000626_pt1 | contig 29305 bp, 26 predicted proteins | sample LakKivs1_kivu2a2_FD_114534 | JGI IMG/M metagenome (GOLD analysis project Ga0172362, IMG submission 114534) | Sediment microbial communities from Lake Kivu, Rwanda - Sediment s1_kivu2a2 | ecosystem: Environmental > Aquatic > Freshwater > Lake > Sediment | place: Rwanda: Western Province, Lake... | reverse complement strand
GCGGCGCAGGCCGCCGCGTTCTGTGCCTCGACGGTCGCAGCGCTCGCGAACGCCGGGGCGAAGTAGTCGCGCACCGGCTGTCCGGTGAGGCCCGGCGCGACGCCGGGCACGGCCGGCGCGTGCTGCGCGAAGCCGAGGATCGGCGTGTACGGCATCACCTCGGCGAACAGGTCGTAGCGGCTCCACGATCCGATCGTGTTGACGTTCAGGTCGCGCAGCCGCGCCAGCGTCACGTCGGCCCACGCGGCCTCGCTGCCGTATCGCGCGAGCACGTTGTCCTGGTAGGGCGCGGTGCCGAGGTCGGGGGCGTAGTCGCCGAGCACGCGCACGCCGACGATGCCCGCCGAGAACATGCCGTGGCCGTCGGGCGTCACCAGCCACCACACGCCGTCGATCTGCTCGGTGCGGAAGCGTCCGGTGGCGGTGGTCTGCACGCCGCGCCAGCCGCCGAAGTCGTCGAAGCCGGGGGCCGCGGCGCCGGCGCCGGACGGTGCGATCGTCGCGAGCGCGGCGAGCAGCAGCGCGCGCAGGGTGCGGAGGATCCGGGTGGGGGTGATGCGCATCGCTTCCGTCTACGTCATCGACGGGTGGCCGGGGAAGCGCGAGAGTCGCGCATCCGCCGTCGCCGACGCCGTCGCGAACGCCCGCGCAGCGCAGATCGTGCATTGCCCGCGCCGCGCGCGGGCTGCTATCCGGAACGCTCCGGCGCGCAACGCGCCGCGGCGTCCGGCGCCGGCGCCGCCGAACCGCTCTCCGTCCGGTCCCGCACGAGCCATGAAGCTGCACGTCCTCTCCGACCTCCACCTCGCGGTCCGCCCCTTCGACCCGCCGCCGGCCGACGCCGACGTGACGGTGATCGCGGGAGACCTCGGCACGCCCGACGAGGCGGTGACGTGGGCGCGCGCGCTCGGCAGACCCGTGGTGCTGATCCCCGGCAACCACGAGTACCACGGACACTCGATCCCCGGTGCGGTGCGGCGCATGCGGGAGCTCGCGGAAGGCACGTCCGTTCACGTGCTCGCGAACGACGCCCTGGTCCTCGACGGCGTGCGCTTCCTCGGCACGACGCTGTGGACCGACTACCTGCTGTACGACGACGCGGAGGCGCGCGCGCTCGCCGTCGTCGAGGCGCACCGCCTGATCAAGGACTATCGCGCGATCCGCCTCGACGACGACGGCACGCCGTTCACGCCGCGGGCGGCGGCCGCGCAGTTCGCCGGCAACGCCCGCTGGCTCGCGGCGCGGCTCGACGAGGCGCACGACGGCCCGACCGTCGTGGTCTCGCACCACGCGCCGTCGCCGCGCAGCGTCCACCCGCGCTTCGCGGAGTCGATCGTCAATCCGTCGTTCGTGTCGAACGCCGAGCACCTGCTGAACGGACGCAAGGTCGCGCTGTGGGTGCACGGCCACGCGCACGACGGCTTCGACTACGCGGTGAACGGCACGCGCGTGCTCTGCAACCCGCGCGGCCACACGCGGCACGGCGCGATCGAGAACGACCGCTTCGACCCCTGCATGGTCGTCGCGGTCGGCTGACGACGGTACCTGGACCTTCGCGCCCGACGTTCGCCGGCCCCGACGCCTCCCGAAGGCCCCCCGCGTCCGCTACGCTCGCGGCATGAGCCAGCACGAAGTCGTTCTCATCCCCGGCGACGGCATCGGGCCCGAGGTCGCCGACGCCGTCAAGGAGATTCTCGCCGCCGCGAAGGCGCCGATCGCCTGGATCGGGCGCAAGGCCGGCCTGGCCGCGATCGACGAGGGCAAGGACGTGCTGCCCGACGACACGCTCGACGCGATCCGCGAGCACGGCGTGGCGCTGAAGGGTCCGTGCACGACCCCCGTCGGCGGCGGCTTCACCTCGGTGAACGTGAAGCTCCGCAAGACGCTCGACCTGTACGCCGCGGTGCGCCCGGTGCGGAACCTCGCCGGCGTCGCGAGCCGCTACGAGAACGTCGACCTGGTCGTCGTGCGCGAGAACACCGAGGGGCTCTACAGCGGCGTCGAGAACGAGATCACGCCGGGCGTCGTGACCAGCCTCAAGGTCGCGACCGAGCCCGCCTGCCGGCGCATCGCCCGCTACGCGTTCGAGTACGCGAAGGCGCGCGGCCGCCGGAAGGTCACGGTCTTCCACAAGGCCAACATCATGAAGCTGACCGACGGGCTCTTCCTGCGCTGCGCGCGCGAGGTGCACGAGGAGTATCCGTCGATCGAGCTCGAGACGCTGATCATCGACGCCGGCTGCATGAAGCTCGTGCAGGACCCGTCGCGCTTCGACATCCTGCTGATGGAGAATCTGTACGGCGACGTGGTGAGCGACCTGTGCGCGGGCCTCGTCGGCGGGCTCGGCGTCGTGCCGGGCGCCAACATGGGCGATCACATGGCCGTCTTCGAGGCGGTGCACGGCTCGGCGCCGGACATCGCGGGCAAGAACCTCGCGAACCCGCTCGCGCTGCTGATGTCCGCGGTGATGATGCTGAACCACCTGGCGGTCGACCGCGGTGACGCCGGCTGCCACGACGTCGCGGATCGCGTCAAGCACGCCTACGACCGCGCGCTCGCCGACGGCCAGAAGACCCGCGACGTCGGCGGCTCGCTCGGCACGCGCGAGTTCTGCCGGGCCGTGATCGAGAGACTAGGTTGACGCCGGCGGAGAACGTGCTCTTGTCGGACTTCGCGCCCGACGGGGGGTCGGGCCCGGACCGAGGAGGTCGGCCATGCCAATAGCGAATCGCCTGGCAGCGGAGATGTTCGGGACGTTCTGGCTCACGTTCGCCGGCTGCGGCAGCGCCGTGCTCGCGGCAGCGTTTCCGGAGGTGGGGATCGGGCTCCTCGGCGTGTCGTTCGCCTTCGGCCTGTCGCTGCTCACGATGGCCTACACGATCGGCCACATCTCGGGCTGCCACATCAATCCGGCGGTGTCGGTGGGCCTCGCGGCCGGCGGCCGCTTCCCGGCGGCCGAGGTCGTGCCGTACGCGATCGCGCAGGTGATCGGCGGGATCATCGGCGCCGGCGTGCTCTACCTGATCGCGAGCGGCAAGCCGGGCTTCGAGCTCGGTGGCTTTGCGTCGAACGGCTTCGGCGAGCACTCGCCGGGCGGCTATGCGCTCGGCGCCGCGTTTCTCTGCGAGGTGGTGATGACGTTCATGTTCCTGACCGTCATCCTCGGCGCGACCGACGGCCGCGCCCCCACCGGCTTCGCGGGCCTGCCGATCGGCCTCGGCCTGGTGCTCATCCACCTGGTCAGCATCCCGGTGACCAACACCTCGGTGAACCCGGCGCGCAGCACGGGTCCGGCGCTCTTCGTGGGCGGCTGGGCCATCCAGCAGCTGTGGATGTTCTGGCTGGCGCCGATCATCGGGGCCGCGCTCGCGGGGCTGAACTACCGCTGGCTCGGCGGCGAGGAAGGCCTCAAGTAGTCCGGCGCGCCCGGGCGGGGGGGCGCGCGACCCCTCGCCCGGGTGCCGCGGAAGCCGGTATACCTCGGGCACATTATCACATATGATAAGCGGCGATGGCGCCGGTAAGCCGTATTCTCAGGAAGGTGCTCGCTTCCGCTGCCCGCTTGCAGGAGGTCGTCCCCGATGCCGTCCTCGTCGGGGGCTCGGCGGCCGCTCTCCACGCCGGCCATCGCGACTCCTTCGACCACGATCACGTCCTCGCCGATCTGGTCGACCGCTACGAGGCGGTCCTCGAAGCCGTTGAGGCCACCGCAGGGTGGGCGACGTCGGTGCGCGCATCGAAGCCACCGTTCACCATCATGGGGCGACTCGGAGGGGTAGAAGCGGGCCTGCGCCAGATGCGTCGGGCGCGCCCGCTCGAGACCTGCGAGATCGCCGTCGGGAACGGAGCCGTCGTCGTCGCCCCGACTGCGCCCGAGGCGCTTCGCGTGAAGGCCTACCTCGTCGTGCAGCGAAACGTGGTGCGCGACTACCTCGACGTCGTGGCGCTCGCCGAGCATCTCGGTGATGCGGCAGCGCTCGCGGCCCTGTCCGACATGGACGCGTACTACGTCGATCGATCGGGCGAAGCGGGTTCGGTGCTCACGTCCCTCGTCATCGCGCTCGCGGACCCCAGGCCGCGCGACGCGGACGTGATCGACGAGCTCCCTCGCTACAAGGGACTGGAGCCGCGCTGGCACCGCTGGGACGACGTCGTCGCAGCTTGCCGGGCGCTCGCGCTCCGTCTCAGCGGAGCGGCCTGATGGCAGTGAGCTTCCGGAACGTCGATGCGTCGCCGAGCGACGATGTGCGCCGCTGGCCCTACGAGGCGCTGGTCACCGTCATCGATCGCGGTCTGGTCTCCGACTGGCAGCCGGTCTTCGCCGAGATCCGCCGATCGCCGTGGGGCAACGTCGCCCGTCGGATCGAGCGCTATCTCGCCTACCGGGAGCCCGACGGCGTCGGCACCCTGTTCGCGCTCGCGATCGATCGCGCCCGAAGCGACGCCGAGGAGGCCGACCGGGCGGATGTCGCGAGCCGGGTGAGGGCCGCCGTCGAGCGGTCGGGCCTCACCAACAGCGAGTTCGCCCGGCTCGTCGGCACGAGCGCCTCGCGGCTCAGCACCTATCTCAACGGCAAGGTCACGCCGTCGGCCACCATGCTACTGCGCATCGAGCGGGCGGCGAACGCCGAGAGCCCTGGCGGCGCCTCGTCACGGTGAGCGCGAGGGGCGCCGAGCCGTTCCTCCGGAACTGGCTGTCGTCCCAGCCCGCCCCGGCCCACATCTTCATCTTGACGATGTGGCCGTGAGGGCGCCTCTCCGGCGGGTGCCCCGCGTGGCCTGCACTCCGCGTCTCGTTGGGGGAGGAGCGTCTCCTCGAACCCCCGCACGGACGTGCCGTCGATGAGCCAGACCGCTCGCGCGCCGCGCTGGACCCGGACGATCGGCGAGGCCGGGTCCAGGGGGCTGATGGACAGCTGAGTCTGGACGTCCCTTACCCGACCGCTCGCGGCGGGTCGCTGCCTCGCCCACCGCTCCGGGGGTTGGCAGGCGGCAACCGTTGGAGACAGCCGGGGCCGAAGCGAACCCCCCGCGGGCCAGAAGGCGCCCGGCGACGGTGCTCGGGCGGCTTGGCATTGCTCTTGGATTCTGGATGCGACCGGGAGCGGCGAGCGGCCATGGCTTCACTGGCGGCGCCAGCCCGGCGTGGGTGGGTCTCGCCCACCCCGAAGCCACGATCACAGGAGGTACGCTTCGATGATGGCACACCCTTCGTACGGCTCGCGACGACGACGGTCGCACCGCGCCCCCACTTCGGCCCTCGTGGCTTCCGTGCTGGGACTGCTGGTCACGGCCACCGCGGTTCGGGCCGACAGCGACCCGGAGAAACCGAGCGGGATCGAGATGCGCTGGCTCGTCGACGCGGGCGCGCGACCGGTCGCGCTCGCCGATCCGGTGGTGAAGCTTCGCTTGACGAACCTCGATCCCGTCGCGTGGGCAGTCTCTGTCGGTCCGCTCGAGGACGCCGGCTCGCTGCAGACGCGCCGGATCGGCCAGCCGGCCTCGGCAATACTGCCGGCGCACGGCTCGATCGAGCTGCCGATCCGCTTCGGGAAGGAGATCCCCGGCGAGTTCACCCATTCCGGACTGATCGTCGCGCTGCTCACCGCATGCCCCGAAGGGAAGGGGGCCTGCACCAACGGAGCGTCCGAGCCACTCTTCTTCCACCCGGACGGCCGGAGCGGCGGTCTCCTCGTCTACGACGAGCGAGTCCTGTGCGAGAGCTTCGGTTGCGGCGACCTGCGCTCGCGCGTGAAGCCCGAGCGCGGCACCTGGCGCGTGCTCGGCGGCGGACCGCTGCTCGGCGCCACGGTCCAGGAGGAGCCCGAGACCGATGCAAAGGACGACGTCGTCGTCGAAGGAGGAGACTGATGAACCGCTCTGCTGCTACGCTCTTGCTGGTCGCGCTCTCGGCGAGTCCCGCGCTCGCGGCCCCGTTCACGATCTGTGTCCAGGTGGATGTCCAGACGACGGACTCCGGCCTCACCGCCAACGGCATCAGCGAGGACAAGTGGGTCGGTGCGAACAGCCCGACCAGCTACCGCGTGGTCGGTCGCGGCTTCCGCATCCGGGTGAGCCAGGGCTCCTGGGCCAACACCTACGACACCAACCCGTCGACCGGGTGCATCACCTTCGACCGCTCCTCGTCCTCCGGCTTCGAGGTACGCATCTACGGACTGGCGACCGACAGCTCGGGGAACCGAGTGCGCATCCACGATGGCCAGACGAATACCGGATCATGGTATCCTGGCGGCACCTATTCGGCACTGTGGAGGAACCAGACGCTCTCGTCGAGCCAGACCAACGTCTACGTGCTCGACGGCCGCGCCTCGGACCGCTGGACGACGATCGCCGCCGCGGCCTACGGCCTCTACCGCTACCATGACGGCAACGCCGGCCGGACGCTGTCGATCGGCTTCGACGAAGGCGACTGCAACGACTCGGGCTCGATCCATGGCAACGCCGAGAACTACATCGAGAGCAACGGTGCGCACCTGCTCCGCATCGGCCGCTGTGCCTCGACGAACAGCGACGCCCGCGAGAAGATGATCGTCACCCACGAGATGGGCCATGCCATGCTCCGGCTCTACTACGGCTACGACGGCGACGAGCAGCCGCGCGACCAGACCTTCGAACCGCCGCTGCTTGCGCTGCTGATCCCGGCGCCGCCACAGGGAAGCGGCTGCGTGAACGTCTCGAGCTACGGCATGAACTCCCTGGAGTGGAACTCGCAGGCGTTCAAGGAGGCCTTCGCCGACTTCTACTCGTCCAAGGTGTGGAACCTGAAGGACGCGCGCGGCACCTACACCTACCGCGGCATCGCCTACGACCTCGAGAAGTGGGACAACGTCGGCGACGACCACGACCTAGGCGGCTTCACGGTCAACTGGTGCGCGGCGTCCGGGCTTGCGAACGTGACCACCAAGGGCGATATGCTGCGCTTTCTGTGGGACTTCTACACGGTGACCGGCTGCAACGCGCAGCCGAACCGCCTCGACATGTTCGAGGTCTACCGCGCGGTGCGTGAGAACGACCGCGACGGCACCTTCCCGCTCAGCATCTCGAACTACGACGACGCCCTAGAGTACGCGATCGAGGAAAGCGTTCCCTCCTTGAGCGGCTGCGAGCAGCAGGGCTACGACGCCTACGCCGGCTGGAACGGCATCGAGTGAGCCGCCGGCGACGCCCGGCTCCTCCGACACGCTTTCTCGGAGGCCCTTGGGGGCTCTCGAGGCCTACGTTGCGAACCTCGAGAAGCTGACCGTGCGGGGAGACCGCGCTCGAGCAGTCCGGCGCACATGGGCGAGGGGTCACACGACCCCTCGCCCATGTGCCGCGAAAGCCGGTATACCGCGGACATGACCGCGGCCTCCGCCGACGAAACCCTGCGCGCGCATGCGCGCGACCTGTCCGCTCGCATCGCGCGCGCGGCCCCCGAGATCGAGCAGCAGCGGCGCGTCCCGCCGGCGCTGGTCGCGGACCTCGCGCGAGCCGGCCTGTTCCGCATGCTCGTGCCGCGTGACGCGGGCGGGCTCGAGATCGAGCCGGGTGCGATGCTCGACGTGCTCGAGGAGATCGCGCGCGGCGACGGCTCGGCTGGGTGGGCGGTCATGATCGGCGCCACGACCGGCGTCATCGCGGCCTACCTGCCCGACGCCGCGACGCGCGAGATCTTCGCCGCGACCCCGGACGGCGTGACCGGCGGCGTCTTCCACCCGCGCGGTCGCGCCACCGTCGTCGACGGCGGCTACCGGGTCACGGGCCGCTGGCCGCTCGCCAGCGGCTGCCAGCACTGCGCGTGGCTGCTCGGCGGCTGCATCGTGTTCGCGGACGGCAAGCCGAAGCCGCGCGAGAACGGCGCGCCCGAGGCGCGCATGATGATCTTCCCGGCCAGCGAGGTGACGATCCTCGACACCTGGAACGTCTCGGGCCTGCGCGGCACGGGCAGCCACGACATCGCGGTCGAGGACGTCTTCGTGCCCGCCGAGCGCTCGGTGTGGTTCTCGACCGATCCGGTGCGGCGCGGCGGACCGCTCTACGCGTTCCCGGTCTTCGGTCTGCTCGCGCTCGGCATCGCCGCCGTCGCGACCGGCATCGCGCGCGGCGCGATCGACGACCTGCTGGAGCTCGCCGGGGCGAAGGTCCCGACCGGCAGCCGGCGTCCGCTCGCCGAGCGCTCGGCGACGCAGGCCACGGTGGCGCAGGCGACGGCGCTGGTCGCCGCGAGCCGTGCGCACCTGCGCGCGACGGTGGACGAGGTCTGGCGAGCGGCGGCGGCCGGCGCTGCCGTCACCCTCGAGCAGCGCGCGCGGCTCCGCCTCGCCGCGACGCAGTCGGTACGCGACGCGGCGCGGGCCGTCGACCTCGCGTACGAGTGCGGCGGCGCGACCTCGATCTACGCCGACAGTCCGCTGCAGCGGCGCTTCCGCGACGTGCACGTCGCGACGCAGCACGTCCTGGTCGCGCCGGCGACGTACGAGCTCGCCGGGCGCGTCCTGCTGGGACTGCCGGCCGACACGGAGATGCTGTGACCGGCCACCGTTCGCCAACGGTCACGTCGTGACCGGCGAGCCTTCACCGGAGGCCACGTCGTGACCGGCGAGCCTTCACCGGAGGTCAAGACGTGAATCACGAGCTGCTGCCCGAGTTCTCGACCCTGCACACCGAGCGCATCGGCGACGTCCTCAAGGTCACCATCGCGCACCCGACCAGCCCGCTCAACGCGGTCGACGACGCGCTGCACGAGGATCTGGCCGCGCTCTTCCGGGCGCTCCGCCGCGAGACCCAGGCACGCTGCGTGCTGCTCACGGGCCAGGGCCGCGCATTCTCGGCCGGCGGCGACTTCGGCTGGTTCCCGAAGCTGCAGGAGCCCGACGTCCTCGAGACCGTCCGCCGCGACGGCAAGCAGATGATCTGGGACCTGCTCGACGTCGAAGTACCGATCGTCGCCGCCGTGAACGGCGCGGCGGTGGGCCTGGGCGCGTCCCTGGCACTGCTGTGCGACGTCGTCTTCGCGGCAGACACGGCGATCTTCGCGGACCCGCACGTGAAGGTGGGCATCGTCGCCGGCGACGGCGGCGTCGCCATCTGGCCGCTGGTGCTCGGACCCGCGCGCGCGAAGCAGTACCTGCTGACCGGTGATCCGCTGACGGCGTCCGAGGCCGAGCGCCTCGGGCTGGTGAACTTCGTCGCCCCTGCGGCCGAGCTGCAGGAGAAGGCCCTGGCGTTCGCGCAGCGCCTGGCCGCGGGCGCCCCGCTCGCCGTCCGCTACACGAAGATGGCGGTCAACAAGCTCGTGAAGGATGCCCTGAACGTGGCCTTCGACACCTCGACCGCGCTGGAGATCGTCACCTTCCGGAGCGACGATCACCGGGAGGCCCTGGCCGCCCTCCAGGAAAAGCGGCCCCCGAAGTTCACCGGGCGCTGAAGCTCCCGGCGCGGCGGTCGTCCAAGCGCGATCGGGCCTCGATTGCAGGAGGGCCCGCCGTTATGGAATCGTGGCTTGTTTTCGACCCGACGGATCGCCCGCCGGGCGCATAGTGACGACCGGCTCGCAGACGCCCCGAGGAGCCGGGCACCGTCGGGATGGATCGGGGGCAAGAAAAGGATCGAACGCATGTTCAGGCAAATCGTGGCGGGCGCCGTCGCGCTCACCTTCGTGGCGCAGGTTGCCGCCGCGGCAGACCCCAAGACCGAAGACGAGAAGACCCTCTACGCGCTCGGCCTCGCGATGAGCCGCAACCTCACGTCGTTCAACCTCACCCCCGACGAGTTGAAGATGGTCGAGGCGGGCCTCGCCGACGGCGTCGCCGGCGGCACGCCGAAGGTCGGCATGGAGGAGTACGGCCCGAAGATCCAGGCGTTCGCCAAGGATCGCGCGAGCACGGCGGCTGCGAAGGAGAAGGAAGCCAGCAAGGGCTACCTCGACAAGGCGGCGACCGAGAAGGGCGCCACCAAGCTGCCCTCGGGCGTGATCTACACCGAGACCGCGGCGGGCAGCGGTGCGGCGCCGAAGCCGACCGATCGCGTGAAGGTCCACTACACCGGCAAGCTCACCAGCGGCGAGACCTTCGACAGCTCGGTCGACCGCGGCGAGCCGGTCACGTTCCCGTTGAACGGCGTGATCCCCTGCTGGACCGAGGGCGTGCAGAAGATGAAGGTCGGCGGCAAGGCGAAGCTCGTCTGCCCGTCCGATGCCGCCTACGGTGACCGTGGCGCACCGCCGAAGATCAAGCCCGGTGCCACGCTGGTGTTCGACGTCGAGCTGCTCGGCATCGAGGATCCGCCGGCGAAGCCCGCGGCCCCGGCGGCAGGTGCCGCGGGTGGTGCCGCGGCGAAGCCGGAAGCGAAGTCGCCGCACTGAGCCATCGGGGCGAGGGGTCACGCGACCCCTCGCCCCGACGGGCAAACCACTCGCACCGACCACAGCTGCGCAATGCTGAGCCTCGCACCGACCACAGCTGCGCAATGCTGAGCCTCGCACCGACCACAGCTGCGCAATGCTGAGCCTCGCATCGACCACCGCGCCGCACTGGGTCGAGCGCGCGCTCGCGAACGTGGACGAGATCCTGCTCGACCACGCGCACTGCGAGAAGAAGGCGGCTTCCACCGCCGTGAGCCTGCTGTTCCGCTACCCGCAGCACACGGCGCTGCTCGACCCGATCACCGAGCTCGCACGTGAGGAGCTCGCGCACTTCAAGCTCGTGGTCGCCCACCTGCACGCGCGCGGCCGCTCGTTCGCGCGCCAGGTGCCGAGCACGTACGCCGCCGAGCTGATGGCGGCGCTGCGGCCGGGCGAGCCACAGCGCGCGGTCGACATGCTGCTCTGCCTCGCGCTGATCGAGGCGCGCAGCTGCGAGCGCATGAAGCTGCTCGCCGAGCACCTCGACGACGAGCCGCTGCGCGCCCTCTACACGAGCCTGCTCGCCAGCGAGGCGCGGCATCACCAGAGCTACGTCGACCTCGCCGCGACGATCGCGCCGCTGGCCGAGGTACGCGCCCGGCTGCGCGAGATCGGGCTGCACGAGGCGCAGGTGATCGAGCACGCGCCGCGCGTCGCCCGCCTGCACGCCTGAGCAGCGTTCCCGCTCCGCTGCGCGCCGTCGCTCAACGCGGCGCGGCCGGCACCTCGCCTGCCCGCGTCACGTCGTCGTAGCCTGGCAACGCGCGCAGCGCGTCGCGGAAGCGCTCGCCTCGCGCCGCGTCGAGCAGCGCGCGCCCGGCGCCGCTCGCGGCGAAGTCGGCCCGCAGCACCAGCGCGACGTCCTCGTCGGCCAGCGGCAGGAAGTCGATCCCCAGCGCCGCCGCCGCGGCTGCCGTGCCGACGCCGACGTCGGCGAGCCCGCTCTGCACCGCGGCCGCCACCGCGAGCGACGACAGCTCCTGCTGCGCCCCGCCGCCATGGCGTCCGCCACGCGCCACGTGCGCGTCGTGCCCCGCACGCGACTCGCCCGGACGCGCGCCGCCCGAGCCGGACAGCGTCCGGCTCGCGATCCGCACCGCCGAGCGCTCGACCTCGGGAGGAGTGCGCACGTCACCACGCCGCAGGTCGTCGAGCGTGCGGATGCCGAGCGGGTTCCCCGCCGCGACCACCAGGCCGACCGCGCGTCGCGCGAGCGGCACGACGACGCCCGGGGCCGCGGCAGGCTGCCCGCCGCACACGGCTGCCGCGTGCACCTCGCCGCGTGCCAGCGCCGCGAGTCCGGCCTCTCCACCCACGGGCGACAGCACGATGCGGTACTGCGGCGACGTCGCGCGCAGCACGTCCTCGAGCTCGCCGAGCGCCGGGTCGTGGCAGCCGGCGACCAGGATCGTACCGCGCACGTCGGCGAGCGGACGCAGCAGCTCGACCGCCACCTCGCTCCACGCCTCGACGCGCTCCACGTCCGTGGCGAGGCGCACGATGCCGTCGGCCCGCGCCATGGTGGAGATCGCGCCGGCGCCGCGCGGCAGCGGGCAGATCACGCGGCGCCCCGCGACCTCGCCGACGCACACGCGCATCAGCTCCTCCTGACCGCGGCGCGACGTCAGCGCGTATGGCGTCGCCGCGGCGATCGTCTCGTCCTCGGGCGCGGCGCGGCCGACGAGATGCGCCAGCAGCGGTGCCAGCAGCTCGCGGCAGATCACCGCGGCCGACACGGGATATCCCGGAACGCCCACCGCGACGCGCGCGCGCGCGACGTCCGCGCCCGCCCGACCGCCGTCCGCCGGCGGCGCGATCGTCGCCACGATCGCCGGCTTGCCCGGCATGACGGCGATGCCGTGCACCGCGACGCTGCCGACGCTCGCGAGCGCCGCCGCGGTGAAGTCGTGCTCGCCCGCCGACGAGCCGGCGATCACGCACACCACGTCCGCCTCGCGCAGCGCGAGGGACAGGCGCGAGCGCACGGCGTCGAGGTTGTCGCCGACCGGCGCGAGCCGCACCGGTGTGCCGCCCCACTCGCGCACGAAGGCCGCGATCATGCGCGAGTTGAACTCGACGATGCGACCTGGACGGCGCGGCTCGTCCGGCTCGATCAGCTCGTCGCCGGTTGGCAGGATCGCGACCACCGGACGGGGCCGCACGTCGACCTCGACCAGCCCCGCGGCAAGCAGCGCGCCGACGTCGGGTGGACGGATCGCGCGCCCACGCGGCAGGATCAGGTCGCCCGCGACCACGTCCTCGCCGACCAGCCGCACGTGCTGCCAGGGCGCGGCCGCCGCCGTCACGTGCACGACGCGCGCGACGCCGGGTACGGGTGCCCGCTGGGGGCCTGCTGCGGCGCCCGGGTGCGCGGCGTCCTCGGGCGCGCAGCAGCCGTCCGCCGCGGGCAGCGCGTCGGGCGCGCGGGCCGCGCGGTCGCGAGCGTCCGGGCGGACCACGGCCACCTGCGTGCTGCGCGGCGCGGGGCCATCGTACACGCGCTCGATCATGATCACGGCGTCGGCCCAGGACGGCAGGGCGTTGCCGGTGTCGACCCAGCTGAACGGCCGCCCGACGGTGGCCGGCGTGCCGTACTCGAGCTCGACCGCGGCCCCGTCGCCCGCACCGAGCGTGTCGTGCGCGCGCACCGCGATGCCGTCCATCGCGGCACCGTGATAGTGCGGTACCGAGAAGCGTGCGCGGCACGCGGCGGCGGTCACGCGGCCGAGGGCGTCCGGCACCGGCACACGCTCGGCGCCGTCGAGCGGCGGCGCCGCGGCGAGCAGCAGGGCGCGCGCGGCGTCGAGCGGCGTGAGGCTCGCGTGATGCTTCTCCGCCACGGCTCGCGCGCCCCGCTACGCCTCAGGCGAGACGCGCGTGCTCGAGGCACGGCATCTCGCGCCGGACCCTCGCGAGCAGGCCGAAGTCGATCTCGGCGACGACGACGCGCTCCCCGTCCGACGCGCACGCGACCACGGTGCCCCACGGATCGACGATCATGCTGTGCCCGTAGTCCGCGTGGCCGAGGCCGCTCGGACCATGCTGGTTGGCGGCGAGCACCCAGCACTGGTTCTCGATCGCGCGCGCCCGCAGCAGGACTTCCCAGTGCGCCGCACCGGTCGGGAACGTGAACGCCGAGGGGACGCAGAGCAGCTCCGCGCCGGCGCGCGCCAGCGCGCGGTACAGCTCCGGGAAGCGCAGGTCGTAGCAGACCGTCAGACCGAGCCGGCCCACCGGCGTGTCGGCGGTGACGACGTCGGTGCCGCGGCCGCGCTTCGCCGACTCACGCACCTCCACCTTGCCGGGGATCGACACGTCGAACAGGTGCATCTTGCGGTACGTCGCGAGCCGCGCGCCATCGGGGCCGAGAACGACGCTGGTGTTGTAGGGCGCGGCGCCGTCGCCGGACTGCTCCAGGATCGAGCCCGCGACCAGCGTCAGGCGGTGCCGGCGTGCGACGTCCGCGAGGCGCGCCAGGCTCGGGCCGTCGAGCGCCTCGGCGTTCTCCTGGTCGCGCGCCGCCGGTCCGCGCCACGAGAACGTCTCGGGCAGGACCACGAGCTTCGCGCCGAGGGCGGCCGCCTCGTCGACGCGCGCGACCGCGGCCTCGAGGTTGGTCTCCTTGTCGTCGGCGCTGCGCATCTGGACGCAGGCGGCGACGAAGCGTTCGGGACGCGGCGACATGTCCCCGGGCTACCCCCGGTCCCCGGATGGCGCAAGGAGCCACCTCCCCGTCCGTCCGGAGCGCCACGCGAAACGGGCCGGAAACCTCCGCGACGGCGGCGGAGGATCGGCGCATGCGCCTGCTCTATCTCGCCGCCGTCTGGTGCCACGTGCTGGCGGCCGTCGTGTGGGTCGGCGGCATGACGTTCCTCACCCTGGTGATCGTTGCGGCTGCGGCGCGCTGCGACGCTTCTCGGACGGGGCAACCTGCTGCTCGCCGTCGCGATCCTCGCGCTGGCGGTGATGCTGGTGCGCGGGCTGCCGTAGCGCCGGAGCGTCAGCCGAGCAGCTCGTCCATCCGATCGATCATGGCGGCCGCGATCGCCCGGGGGTCGGGCTGATAGTGACCCGCACGGACCGCTCGCTCGAGCCGCGCCACCAGCTCGGGACGGCAGGGGCGCGGGTTCGTGTCCTCGCGCGGCAGCTCGGACCAGCTCGCTCCCTCCGCCGGCGGACGCCGGGCGCCTCGAGCGGCGCTCCTTCCGGCCGCCCCTGGCCTGGGGCCGCCCGACGACCTCGTGCGCGACTTGTTCATCGGCCGGTTCAGCGGACGATCCGGTGGGGAACCTTAGCCCCGTGCGGACGCGCCCCCTCGGGCCGGGACCGCCCGATCCCCTGGGGGAGTGAGACGGGCGGATTTCCTCGATCTCCGGAGTAGCTCGGGCTCAGTCGACGGAGAGGTCGTACTCGTCGTCGGACAGCAGCACCTTCAGGCGAGCCATCGCCTGGCTGTGCAGCTGCGAGATGCGCCCCTCCGTGAGGTGCAACGAGTCGGCCATCTCCCGCATCGTCAGGCCCTCGAAGTAGTAGAACGAGACGACGATACGCTCCTTGTCGGGCAGCTGCTCGATGGCGTGGGCGAGGATCTCGACGCGCTCCTTGCGCAGGACCTTCCGCATCGGGCCGGCGGCGCCGCCATCGGGCACGACGTCCTCCGCCGCGCAGCCCTCGTCGGCGCGTCCGAAGTCCACATCGCCCGCCGGGACCATCGGCGCGGTGCCGACCGTCGCGACGGCACGCGCGTACTGCTCGAGCGTCATCGACAGCTCGGCCGCGATCTCGTCGGCACCCGGCGTCCGCCCGAGCCGGTGCTCGAGGCGGATCGTCGCGTCCTCGATGTCGTGCGACCTCTGGCGCGCGCTGCGCGGCAGCCAGTCGCAACGGCGCAGGTAGTCGAGGATGGACCCGCGGATGCGGTACTGCGCGTAGGTCGGGAACGCCGCCTCACGCTTGCAGTCGTACTTTCGCATCGCGTCGAGGAGACCGACCGTGCCCCAGCTGATCAGATCCTCGGCCGCCACCTCGACGGGCTTGCGCGGCAGCATCCGCTGCACGACCTGCCGTACCAGCGGCAGATATGTCCGCACCTCCTCCTCGTCGAGTGGGCGGAGCTTCGCAGCGGGCATCGCCCCGGCGACGCCCTTCTTGCCCGCCTTGGCGCGCGCGGGAGCGCGCAACGCCTCGACGCGCACCGCGGCCTTGCGGGTCGGCCCGGGCTGCGCGGGGGCGCGCAACACGGCGCCCCGCGCCGTCGCCGCGGCCACCACCTTCGCCGGAGCCGGACGCGCCGCCACCGCTCGTCCGCTCGCCGCCACCCCCACTCGCTGCCTCGCCGTCCCCGTCGCGCCCATCGCATCCTCCCCGAAAGCAACCTGTACGGGTTGCTTCAGCGAGAACCGTTCCATCGCGCCCCATGCGGGACGCCATAGGGAATCGCAGCGATTTCAGCAGCTTCCAGCCGGTGCACGGTGCGCCGACCGGGAGTTTGCCATGGCAGGATCCTGGCCACCCCGTCAGGAATCTGACCGGCACGGCGCAGCTCGACGGCGATCCGATCGCGAACCGGCAGCACCGCAGAAGACTCGTCGAGGGTTGCCCGGGGGCGGCCTGTGTCCTAGAGACCCCGCCCATGTCTTCGGAACGTCGTAAGGAAATCGATAGGCGGCGGCGCCGCCGGGAGCGCGCTCTCAAAGCGCGCAAGCACGAGGCGATCAAGGCGGCGGCCTCGAACAAGAAGAAGAGGTAGGTCGTCGCGTGGCCGGGGTACGCCTCCTCGGCAGGACCCTGCTCGCCGCGACACTGCTCGGGTGTGGCGACGGCGGCGGCGCGACCGATGTGTCGGTCGCGCCGGATGTCGTGGTCGCCGAGGAGCGGACGCTGGTCGACCCGACCCGCGGGACGCCGGCCAAGCCGGGCTTCGACGGCGCGTCGGACAGGACGATCGTGACGCGCGTCTGGTACGCGCCCCGGGCGCCGCGCAACGACGTCTGTCGGCGCGCGGGCTGCGCGTTGGTGGTGCTCGCGCACGGCTACGGCGGCAGCACGATGCGCTTCGACGTCTACGCGCGCGCGCTCGCGCGGCTGGGCTACGTCGTCGCGGCACCCAGGTTCCCGCTCACAAACGAGGCCGCGCCTGGCGGCCACCTGAGCGGCATCGGCGACCTCGCGTCGCAGCCCGGCGACGTGTCGTTCGTGATCGATGCGCTGGCGGCGGCAGCGGGCGACCCGGCGGACCCGCTGCACGGGCGCGTCGACACGGAGCGCGTCGGCCTGATGGGCCACTCGCTCGGCGGCGCGACCGCGATCGCGGCGACGCGGCTCGGCTGCTGCAGCGACCCGCGCATCGACGCGGTGATCCTCGTCGCCGCGGCGGACTTCATCGTCGAGGGCTTCTTCGGCGACGAGATCCGCGCCGCAGGGCCGCCGACGCTGTCCCTGACGGGCGGTCGCGACGGGGTCGTTCCGTCGACCAGCGTGCGCGCGCTGCACGACCGCCTCGACCCGCCGCGCGTGTACGTGCAGCTCGCCGGCGCGAACCACGTGGATCTCATCGAGACGTACGGCGAGCCCGGGCCGCCGCTCCTCGCGAGCGAGGAGATCTCGGTTGCGTTCCTCGGGACCTACCTCGCGCGCGACGGCGGCGCGCTCGTGCCGGCGCTCGAGGCGCTCGCGGAGCAGGGCGAGGACGTCACCGCCGATCTCTGAAACACGCGCTCAGAGAGCGGTGAGCAGCGCGTCGTACACTTCGATCGCCGCGTCGCGGTGGCCCGACGCGAGCGCGTCGAGCGCCGGCGCGACCTGCTCCTCGAGGTAGCGGCGCGCGCCCACCACGTCGCCGCGGGCGAGCAGAACGTCGCACTGCCAGACACGGTTCGCGATCGCCTGCGGGCTCGGGCCGTGGTGTCCGGTGGCGGGGAGGTGGCGCAGCGTCTCGCGCAGGACGAACACCAGCTCGTGCGGGCGAAACCAGAGCTTCGAGCGCTCGTGGAAGCCGAAGCCCGAAACGGGCCGTCCGCCCATCTGTCCGATCACGCGAATCGGTCCGTTCCAGTACTCGATCGGCATGCCGTGCGCCGGCGCTGCCACGCAGGGCTCGGCGGTGACCGACAGGCCCCAGTCGCGCACCGTCAGGTGGAAGCGATCGGTCAGAAAGGCCGTGCCGCTGGGCAGCGCCTTCATCGGCTTCACGTGACCGGGATCGCGCACGAACGACAGGCGCTCGACGTGGAAGTCCGTCGTCGCGCGGACGGCGCCGTCGGGACCCTGTGCGGTGACGCCACTGAACGGGACCAGGCGGTCGCCGCGTTCGGCGTCGAACTGCTGCCAGACGCTCATGTCCCACCCGTTGTCGAGGTGCAGCACGCGCCACTCGTGGCGGTGGCGGGTGTTGCCGAGGTCGGTGTACTTGCCGAAGTGCTCGCGCGCGTACTGCCGGTCGATGAGGCCCGCGTCGCCGCGCACCTCGTCCTCGAAGTCGCCCCAGCGCACGCGGCCGCGCAGCGCGAGTCCCGTCTGGAAGTACGAGAACGTGCCGAGCTGCATGCAGCACGTCTTGACGCCGCCGAGCTCGTCCCCGCCGACCGGGGCCGGCGGCTTGGCGACCTCGACGTCCAGCGTCGCCGCCATCGCGCGCCCGCTGCCGTCGCGACCGCGCAGGTCGAGCGCGTAGCTGAACGGCACCGGTGCACCCGCGGCGTCGCGCCGGGTGGTCCAGCGCGCGCGGCCCTCGGACGTCTCGTAGCTCACGTCGAGCAACCCGCGCGCGACCTTCATCTTGTGCGTGCGGCGGACGCGCAGCGGCTGCGGCAGGTCGAAGTCGGTGATGGTGCCGTAGGTCCCGGCGTCGAGGTCGAACAGCGCGAAGATGTAGAAGTCGGCGTGCAGCGTGAGACGCACGAGCGGAACGCGCATCGTGGTGAAGATCGCCATCAGGGCGAGGTTTCGCCCGGTACGGATCCCGCGCAGCGGGCACTCGATGAAGTAGGTGTTCGCGCCCGTGCCCTGGTCGCCCTCGGCCGCGGGGAACGTGAACCAGGCCTGGTCGGCGCCGGGGATCGCGTAGGGGTAGCGCTTCCAGGCGGCGTCCGCGGCGGCGTCGGTGAGCTCTGTCGGCGTGTTCATCGGGGCGAGGACGCGGCGCCGGAGCGTGCGAGTTGCCGCGCGGCGCGAAGTATGGACGAATCCGGCGTGCCATGCGAGCCGTTGTCCTGCGCGAGAATCACCTGTCGATCGACAACGTCCCCGATCCCGTGGCCCAGCCCGGCGCGGTCGTCCTCGAGGTGGCGGCGTGCGGAATCTGCGGGACCGACCACAGCATCTACCGGAACCGCCTGCTGCCCGATGGGGCGATTCTCGGCCACGAGTTCGCCGGAACGGTCGTGGAAGTCGGCCGTGGGGTGTCCGACTGGGTGCCGGGCGACCGCGCGACGGTGCTGCCCGTGCCGTTCTGCGGGCGCTGCGAGCTGTGCCTGACCGGCAAGCAGAACCTGTGCCGCTTCGGGCTCACCAACACCATGGGCTGCGGTGGCGACCCGGGCGGGCTCGCGCAGTTCGCCGCAGCACCGGTGACGTCGCTGCGCCGGCTGCCGGGCAGCGTGGACGCGAAGCGTGGCGCGGTCGTCGAGCCGCTCGCAGTGGCGCTGCACGCGGTGAACCTCGGCGACGTCCACCCGGGAACGCGCGTCGGCATCATGGGACTCGGCCCCCTCGGACTCTTCGCGGGCATGATCGCGCGCTCGCACGGCGGGCTCACCTTCGGCATGGACGTCCGCGGGGCGCGGGTCGACTGCGCGCACCAGCTGGGCCTCGGCGCGTTCAACAGCGAGGACAAGGCCGACGAGCGCATCCGCGACCTCACCAACGGCGGCCCGGACGTCGTCATCGAGGCGAGCGGGCATCCCGAAGCGATCGAGCGCGCGGCGCGCCTCGCGCGCGTCGGCGGACGCGTGGTGATGGTCGCGTCGTACCACGCGCCCGCCGAGATCAAGCCCGGACGCTGGGTGACGCGCGGCATCTCGCTGCTGCCGTCGATCGCCTACACGCCGCAGGAGTTCGACTCGGCGCTGGACATGATCGCGACCGGACGGATCGACGTCGGGCGCCTGGTCGACGCGACCACACCGCTGGGCGAGATCCAGGCGGTATTCGACCGCTTCGAGACGAACAGCGACGCGATCAAGACCCTCATCGATCCGTCGCTCTGAGGGTTTTTCGGACTCTGCGTCCCGCTCGAGGCGCGCCCGCCGTCAGGGTGTGGTGAAGGTCACGCGGAGCGACTTCGGGCCGCCCGGGCGCAGCAACGCGGCGGCCTGCCCCGGCACGATGCTCACGCCCGTGATGCGCGGCAGCAGCTCGCGCAGCGCGACCTCGGCCTCGAGGCGCGCCAGCGGCGCGCCGACGCAGTAGTGGATGCCCATGCCGAACGCGACGTGCCGGTTCGTGCCGCGGTCGAGGCGGAACTCGTCCGGGCTCTCGAACGCCCGCTCGTCGCGATTGGCGGACGCGAGGAACACCAGCACGCGGGTGTCCGCCGGAATGGTCGCGCCGCCGAGTTCGACCTCGCGCGTGGTGCGACGGAAGGTCGCCGGGAAGGGCGCGTAGTAGCGCAGCGCCTCCTCGAGGGCGGCGGGCAGCAGCGCGAGGTCGCCGCGAACGCGCAGCAGGACGTCCGGGTACTCCGCGAGCGCACGGGTCGCGTTCACGATGAGCCCGGTCGTGGTCTCGTTGCCGGCGACGAGCAGCAGCCGGCAGAACATGAGCAGCTCGAGCTCGCCGAGCTTCCCTTCGTCGGTCTCGACGTGAACCAGCTCGCTCAGCAGGTTGTCCTCGGGCTCGCGGCGCAGCTTGGCCAGGCGCTTCGAGAAGTAAGCGTCGAACTCCTGATTGACGCCGGCGAGCGCGCTGTCGTCGCCGGTCAGGAGAATCGGCGCCACGTTCTCGATGATGGCGTCCGACCAGCGCTTGAACGTCGCGTGGTCGCCGTCCGCCACGCCGAGCATGTGCGCGATCACCATCACCGGCAGCGGGTAGGCGAGGTCCAGCACGATGTCTGGATCGCTCTTCGCGAGCATCGCGTCGACGAGCTGCTTCGAGCGTGCGGCGATCGATGCGCGCTGCAGCTCGACCACGCGCGGCGTGAACGCCTTGGCGATGAGGCTCCTGAGCCGCGTGTGCAGCGGCGGGTCGTTGAACAGCATGCTCGGCAGCTCTTCGCCGTCGCCGCGGCGCTGTCCGACCACCGACGAGAAGGTCTCGGGGTCGCGCAGCACGCGCAGGACGTCCTCGTGGCGCGCGATGCCCCACAGGTCCATCAGCCCGAGCGGTGCCACCGGCGCCTCGCGGCGCAGGTACGCGTAGAAGGGGTACGGGTCGTTCGCGACCGCAGGGTCGAACAGCGATCGGGCGGGGCTCGGGGAAGTCACTCCGTCTCCCTAGCACGCGGCGCCGGCCGGGTCCGAGCGACGGCAGCGACGCGCGTGCCTCGTTCCCGTCGCAGAGCTCGACGCCGCTGCGGATGCCGGCGAGAGGCTCGAGCGCGACGCCCCCCGGCCCGCTCTCGCGCGCACCCGTCGGGATGACCGACGACTCTCCGATCGACTACGGAGCGAACGTCCGCGGGTCGATCCACGGCAGCTCGTGGTCGGGCCGCGCGACGTAGGCGCCGGAGTCGTCGAGGCCGTAGGCGACCGCGTCGGCGCCGAAGGCACTGCTCGTCGCGAGCGAGGCGATGGTGAACGAGCCGACGATGGCGTCGTCCACCGGGACACGGCGGATCGGGTCGATGCAGTTGGGACCGGGCTCGAACGCGGTCAGGACGACGAAGCCGCGCTCCCCGGCCAGGTTCGCCACCGGACCGCAGCGGTCGTCTTCCTCGCCGACCGCGCGCACGTCGGACAGGTCGACGACCACCGTGTCCTCCGCCGTGAGGCAGATCCAGACGTCGAGCAGGTGCTCGCAGGACTCCGACCAGAAGGTCCAGTGCGTCGCGACGGCGTCGCGCCCGCCGATCTGCGACACGACGAGGAAGCTCGCGTGGCCGGCGCCGACGTCGAACGGTGCGACGAGCGCGGCTCCGGGCTGCCTCTCGCTCGACCGGAGGTCGTCCAGGGCCGTGGCCGGCCCCGCGCCCAGCCCAAGAAGCAGCAGCGCGAGGGCTGCGGCTTCCACCCGCGACAGGGTCGCCATCTCCCCGCTTTGCGGCCCACGCGGCGCAGCACTTTAGCGGCTTGCCCGCGCTCGGTCCGCCCGGCGACCCGCTGCCGTGTGGCACGCCTTCGCGTACCGTCACGCCGGCGCGTGGCACGCCTCGGCGCACCCGCACGCCGGCGCGCAGAGGCCGGCGCCCCTACAGCCGAGCCACCGCCGCGATCCCGCGCGTCAGTGGTGCGGACGGCGGCGGGGCTCGATCTCGCGCGCGACCGGAATCAGGTCCGCCGCGAGCGACTCGATCTCGCGCTTCACGTCGTCGGGCGAGCCCGCGAACACCACCTGGATCATCTGGTCGACGCCCGCGTCGGCGTAGCCGCGCAGCGTCGCCGCGTCGCGGCCCGGCTTCATGTAGGGCGACGCGCTGATCTCGATCGAGTCCGGACGCCGACCGCGTCGCGACAGGACGCCGTTGAGCTCGTCGATGCGTGGCCGGATCTCGTCGGGCAGCACGTCGAACGCGAACCAGCCGTCGCCGAGGTCGGCGACGCGGCGCAGCGCGCGGTCGGTGTGGCCGCCGAAGACGATCGGCGGGTGCGGCTGCTGCAGCGGCTTCGGGAACATGCGCAGCGGCGGGATGTGCAGGAAGTGCCCCTGGTGCTCCGAGACGTCGTCACTCCACAGCGAGCGCATCGCCGCGATGTACTCGCGCGTACGCTGCGCCCGGCCCTCGAACTCGACGCCCAGCGCCTGGAACTCCTCGCGCAGCCAGCCGATGCCGACGCCGAAGTCGACGCGTCCGCCGCTCAGCACGTCGCAGTCGGCGACCTGCTTCGCGGTGTAGATGGGCGAGCGCTGCGGCACGATGCAGATGCCGGTGCCGAGGCGGATCTTCTTCGTCACCGCGGCGGCGAAGGCGATCGCGGTGAACGGCTCGAGCATGCCGTAGCCGGACGGCATCGGCAGCGAGCCGTCCGCCGAGTACGGGTACTTCGACCGGAACTCGTCGAACAGCACCACGTGCTCGGGGAACCAGAGCGAGTGGAAGCCGCAGTCTTCCGCGGTACGGGCAGCAGTCGCCAGGAACTCCGGAAGCGCGCTCGCGTCGCGGGCGCCGATCAGGGGGAGGAAGATGCCGAGCTTCATGCGGCGAATCTGCCCCATCGCGGATACACGCCGCAAGGGTGCATCGGGGCGAAGGGGCGGCTTCCTCAGTCCGCCTCGCCGTCGGGAAGCGCCACGCCGCCCGCCAGGACCCTCATCGCGGTCCCCGAGGCCGCCTGGAGCAGCAGCGGCGGGACGCTGTCGCGCGCCAGCTGCTGCACGCGCGCCTCGAGCTTCGCGACGATCTCGGGATGCTGCGCCGCGACGTCGTTCTTCTCGCCCGGGTCCGACGCGAGGTCGAACAGCTCGACCTGTGAAGGCAGCATGGTCTTCCAGACGAGCTTCCACGGGCCCTGCCGGATACCCGCCATCATCGGCTCGACGTTGTAGACCACCTCGGTGCGCGACGACGCCTTGCCCTCCGCGATCGCCGGCCACGCGTCGACGCCGTCGAGCGGCTTGTCGCCCGGCTTCGCTCCCGCGATCCTCGCGAGCGTCGGGTACATGTCGACGACGTGGATCGCCTCGTCCACCACGGTGCCCGGCCGGATGTGTCCCGGCCAGTCGATCACCGACACGACGCGCGTGCCGCCCTCGTAGAGCGTGCCCTTGCCGTCGCGCCACGGTCCGTTGTCGCACGGGATGGTCGCCTTCGACATGTCGATCTCGCCGCTGAACTTCGCCGAGCGCGTGCCGCCGTTGTCGCCGTGGAAGACGATGAGGGTGTTCTGCCGCATGCCGCGCGCGCCGAGGGCCGCGAGTACGCGACCGATCTGGTCGTCCATTGCCGTGATCATCGCGGCGTACGCGCGCCGCGACGGATCCGCGATCGACGCGTACTCGTCGAGGTACTTCTGCGGTGCCTGATAGGGCGCGTGCGGCGCGGTGAACGTCAAGTAGAGGAACAGCGGATTTGCGGCGTCGTGCTTCTCGATCAGGCGGACCGCATCGTCGCCGAGCAGCGTCGTGACGTAGCCCTCCTCCCGCACCGGCTTCTCGTCACGGAACCAGTCGCGCGTGCCGTGCGCCTCGTGCGTGAAGTAGTCGATCTCGCCGAGCATCGGTCCGTACTGGGTGTCGAAGCCGCGCTGCTTCGGCCAGTACTCGCGCTTTGCATGGCCGAGGTGCCACTTGCCGACGATCGCGGTCTCGTAGCCGGCGGCGCCGAGAGCCTGCGGCAGCAGCCACTCGTCGGTCGCGAGCCCGTAGGTTCCGTTCGACGGGATCACGACCGTCTGCAGGCCGTAGCGCAGCGGGTAGCGCCCGGTCATGAGCGCGGCACGCGTCTGGGTGCAGAACGGCTGCGTGTAGAACTGCTCGAGCCGCGCGCCCTGCGCCGCGAGCTGGTCGATGTTCGGTGTACGGATGTCGGACCCGCGAAAGCCGACGTCCTTCCAGCCGAGGTCGTCGGCGACGATGTAGAGGATGTTCGGCTTCGCCGGCGCGTCGGCCGTCGTCACCGTGTCCGCCGCGCGCACCGGGGGTGCGCCCGCCGCGACGGCGACGAGCACCGCCAGCGTCGAGAGCAGCATCGAGCGCGTACCGAGTCGTGCCATGGTTCGTTCTCCTTCCGGCGCGCGCCGGCCACCCTCAGAACGCGGCGCCGAGACCCAGCGCGGGACCGCTGAATGCCTCGGCGATCGCGCGGCGGCTTCCGCCCGACCCGGACTCGTAGTCGAAGTCGTAGACCTCGTACGCCCCGAACGCCCTCAGCCGCGCCGGGCCGAGCTCCCACGGGGTCTCGTAGCGCAACCCGGCGAGGAGCCCCCACGCGAGCTGCGAGCCCGCGCCGAAGCCGCCGATGTCGGCGCGGAACAGCAGCGACGGCGCGCCGGCGAAGTCGACCGCGAAGCGGCCGCCGACGAACGGGTCGACGAAGTTCACGATGGCACCGCCGAGGCGGTTCTTTGCCGACGGGCACGGCAGGATGTAGGTCGCCATCCAGGTGCGTCCTACCGGAACGGCCCGACCGCGGACCATGTCCGAACGTCTCATCCCGTTGTCAAAACGGCTCAAGTCGCCGCGTCCCGCCGGAACGGTCGGGGCGGCGCCGCTGCTCGACGTGCTCCGCTCGCTCGGCGTGTGCGGCCTCGACGTGGAGGCGCTGTGCGCCGCAGCCGGGATCGATGCCCGACGTCTCGAGCGCAACCCCGGCATGCGCGTCGCACCGCGGGCGGTCGTCGATCTGTTCACCGCGGCCGAGCAGGTGAGCGGCGACGAGCTGATCGGCCTGCACGCGGCGGAGCACGCGGCGGAGCACGCGACGCCCCGCGGCCCCCTCGCCTTCCTCATGCTCGCCGAGGCGAACGTCGAAGCCGCCCTGCGTGCCCGGGAGCGCTACGCACCCATCTCGATCTCGTCGCTGCTCGTGCACCTGGAGGTCGGCCCGACCGAGGCCGTCATGACGTTCGACCTCGGCGAGAGCGCTCTCGAGGACGGCCCGCACGTCGTCGAGTACCTGTTGCTGGCCGTGCTGCGCGTGCTGGCGATCGTCCCGACCGGCGACCTCCGGCCCGCGCGGGTGGAGCTCCGCCATCCGCCGCACGGCGACGCCGGCGAGGTCGAGCGGGTACTTCGCTGTCCGGTGCTGTTCGCCCGCCCGCGCCACGCGATCGTCTTCCATCGCCACGACCTCGACGTGCCATCGCGCCTCGCGAACCCGGCGATCGCGGCGCAGCTGGCCGCGGAAGCCGCCTCCGCCGCGCGCCAGGCGACGGTTCACGCGACCTGGCGCGAGCGCGTCACCGACGTGACACGCGCGCTGCTGATCACCGGCGAGCGCGCCGATCGGGCCGCGGTCGCGCGCCAGCTGCACACCAGCGAGCCGTCGCTGCACCGAGCGCTGCGCGACGAGGGGACGACGTTCAAGGCCGTGCGCGACGCGGAAGTCTGGACGGTCGCGCGCATGCTGCTCGCGAACCTGCAGATCAAGATCGAGGCGGTCGCCCTGACGGTCGGATTCGCGGACGGCGCGAGCTTCGCGAAGGCGTTCAAGCGCCACGCCGGGCTGTCGCCCCGCGCGTTCCGCGAGTCGGTCGCGCACACGGCCCCGGGCTACCGCTCGCTGCCGTCCTGAACCCGGCGAGCTGGTCGTGGTCGCGCTGCCGGGACCTCGCCGCGGCCCGGTCGCGGCGGGAATGGGCAGGCAAGGGCCGGCGCATCCCCCGGCGCGGGATGCTAAGCAGGGCGCCGTGGCCGACTGGATCTTCACACCCGATCCCGAGCGCGCGCGCACGAGCCGCCTCGGTCGGTTCCTGACCGCGCGCGGCCTGCCGGCGACACCCGAGGGCTACGCCGAGCTGCACCGCTGCTCGATCGCCGATCCCGAAGCCTTCTGGCCGGCGCTGCTCGACGAGCTCGGCTTCAAGTGGCTCGCGCCCTGGTCCCGCGTGCTCGACGCGAGCCGCGGCCCCGCCTGGCCGCGCTGGTTCGTCGACGGCCGGATCAACGCGGCGCACCTCTGCCTCGACCGCTGGCTGCCGCTGCGCGCGTCCGAGGCGGCGGTGCTCTGGGAGGGCGACGACGGCAGCCGCCGCTCCTGGACGCTAGCCGAGCTCGCCGCCGAGACCGACCGCTGCGCCGCGCGCCTGGCGGATCTCGGCATCGCGCACGGCGACCGCGTCGCGCTGTTCCTGCCGATGGTGCCCGAGACCGCGGCCGCGCTGCTCGCGACGCTCAGGCTCGGCGCGATCGCGGTGCCGTGCTTCTCCGGCTACGGCGCCGAAGCGGTCGCGACGCGGCTCGAGGACTCGGCCGCGAAAGCGCTGATCACCGCCGACGCGTTCTTCCGCCGTGGCGCGCACGTCGCCATGAAGGCCACCGCCGACCGGGCGATCGAGCTCGGCGGCGCGAGCGTCGCGGTGGTGCTGGTCGTGCCGCGCGCCAGCGCCGGCCCCGCCGAGGGCACCGTGCCGGGCGAGGAGACCGTGCCGTGGACGGTCGGCCGCGACCACTGGTGGCCCGCGGCCGACGACCTGCTGCCGCCCGCGCCGCCGACGGCGCAGACATCGTCCGACGATCCCGCACTGGTGATGTACACCTCGGGGACGACGGGACGCCCGAAGGGCGTGGTCGCGACGCACGGCGGCTTTCCGCTCAAGATCGCGACCGACATGGCGACCTGCTTCGACGTCGAGGCCGGCGACCGCATGCTGTGGGTCACCGACATCGGCTGGGTGATGGGCCCGTGGGAGATCCTCGGCACGCTGTCGCTCGGCGCGAGCATGGTGCTGTTCGAGGGCGTGCCGGACTTCCCCGATCCGGGGCGGCTCTGGGAGATGGTCGCGCGCCACCGCGTCACACACCTCGGCGTCGCACCGACCGTCATCCGCGCGCTGTCGTCGCACGGCACGACCTGGCCGAGGAAGCACGACCTGTCGTCGCTGCGCGTGCTCGGCTCGAGCGGCGAGGCGTGGAATCCTGAACCGTACCTGTGGTTCGCGCGCGAGGTGGGATGCTCCCGCTGCCCGATCGTCAACTACAGCGGCGGCACCGAGATCGGCGGCGGCATCATCGGCTGCACCATGCTGCACCCGCTCGAGCCGTGCGGCTTCTCCGTGCCGATCCTCGGCGTCGACGCCGACGTCTTCGACGAGAGCGGCAACCCGGTGCGTGGTGCGGTCGGTGAGCTGGTCGTCAAGCAGCCGTGGCCGGGCATGACGCACGGCTTCTGGCGCGACCCGCAGCGCTACGAGGAGACCTACTGGTCGCGCTTCCCCGGCGTGTGGGTGCACGGCGACTGGGCGCGCATCGACGAGCACGGGCAGTGGTTCATCGAGGGCCGCTCCGACGACACGATCAAGATCGCCGGCAAGCGCCTCGGCCCGGCCGAGGTCGAGTCGCTGGTCGTGGCGCACCCCGACGTGGTCGAGGCGGCTGCGATCGAGGTGCCACACGAGGTGAAGGGCGGCGCGCTGGTGTGCTTCGCGGTGCTGCGGCCCGGCGTCGAGGCGGCGGACGCGCTGCGCAGCGAGCTGTCGCAGCGCGTGGTCGACGGTCTCGGCAAGGCGATGAAGCCCGACGCGATCCGCTTCGTCACCGAGCTGCCGAAGACGCGCAACGCCAAGGTGATGCGCCGCCTGATCCGCGCCGTGTACCTGACCTCCCAACCCGGCGCGCTGCCCGCGGGCGCGCCGCCGCCGGCGCTCGGCGACGTGTCGGCGCTCGACAACCCGCGCGCGCTCGACGCCGTGCGGACCGCCCGCTGAAGGAAGTCCCGACCATGTCCGAGCGTCTGACCGATCTCCACGTCCGCGGCACCGAGCGCCTCGTCACGCCACGCGAGCTGAAGCGCGCGCTGCCGCTCGACGACGCGTCCGCGAGCGTCGTCGCTTCCGGCCGCGCGGCCGTCGAGGCGATCCTCGAGGGCCGCGACGAGCGGCTGCTCGCCATCGTCGGCCCGTGCTCGATCCACGACCCCGAGGCCGCGCTCGAGTACGCGGGACGGCTCGCGCGCGTGCGCGCCGAGGTCGGCGACCGCTTCGAGGTCGTGATGCGCGTCTACTTCGAGAAGCCGCGCACGACGATCGGCTGGAAGGGCCTGATCAACGATCCGCACCTCGACGGCAGCTACGACGTCCAGCGCGGGCTGCACATCGCACGCCGGCTGCTGCTCGACGTCGCGGCGCTCGGGCTTCCCGCCGCGACCGAGTTCCTCGACCCGATCGTCCCGCAGTACCTGGCCGACCTGGTGAGCTGGGCCGCAGTCGGCGCGCGCACCACCGAGTCGCAGACGCACCGCGAGATGGCGAGCGGCCTCTCGATGCCGGTCGGCTTCAAGAACGGCACCGACGGCAGCCTGGACGTCGCGCTCGACGCGATGCAGGCCGCGCGCTCGCCGCACGCCTTCCTCGGCATCGACGAGGACGGCTTCACCAGCGTCGTCCGCACGTCGGGCAACCCGCTCGGACACCTGGTGCTGCGCGGCGGGCGGGCCGCCTCGAACTACGACCACGACAGCATCGCGAGCGCGCTCGCGCAGCTCGCGAAGCGCGGCATGCCGCCGGTGCTGCTGGTGGACTGCAGCCACGCGAACTCGGGCAAGGTCCCGGCGCGGCAGGAGGACGTGTGGCGCAGCGTCGTCGCGCAGCGCCGCGGCGGCACCAAGGGCCTCATCGGGCTCATGCTCGAGAGCAACCTCGAGGAGGGCAACCAGGCGTTTCCGCAGGAGCGCGCGCGCCTCCGCCACGGGGTGTCGATCACGGATGCGTGCATGGGCTGGGCGGACACGGAGCGGCTGCTCGCGGCTTCCCGGCCGCCCGCACCTCGCGCGTGACGGTTCGCGACGTCCCGCGCCGTGTTCAGCGGGCAGTGCCGGCCGAGGTGCGCCGTGCGTCCGCCGGCCGCTTCACGAGATGGCGCACGGCGCGGTCCACGAGCGGGCGGCCGACTTCGGCGCAACCTTCGAACTTCAGGTGGTTCTGGTAGTCACGAAAGCGCTCCGACGGCAAGATCGCGTGCAGGTCGAGCCACTCCTCGTTCGTCAGGCCGATGCTGACGCGCAGATCCTCGAGCCGGCGCGCGAGCTCCTCCGGGTCGAAGTCGCTCGTGCCGCGCAGCCGCTCGACGTCGATCGGCGCGACGTACACGATCACCGGGACGCGTGCCGCGTGCAGCTCGCGCACGGCCTCGCGGATGACGGTCGCGTTCGGG
>Ga0172362_10000623_pt1 | contig 29352 bp, 24 predicted proteins | sample LakKivs1_kivu2a2_FD_114534 | JGI IMG/M metagenome (GOLD analysis project Ga0172362, IMG submission 114534) | Sediment microbial communities from Lake Kivu, Rwanda - Sediment s1_kivu2a2 | ecosystem: Environmental > Aquatic > Freshwater > Lake > Sediment | place: Rwanda: Western Province, Lake... | reverse complement strand
GCTGACAGAGACCAATTCTTGAAGCAGATTGATTGGGCTATAGCCGATGCTCAGGCCGCTATAGGTATAATCAAGAGTTACTATGAAAAAGACAAGGAGTTTGTGTGCACCTGCGCCAGTTTTCCCACAGGCTACCTCGGGCTGGTAAATGAACACAACAATCTGGAGCTCTACGATGGCAAACTGAGGTTAATTGACCAGAAAGGAAAGGTCCTCGAAAACCAGTTCAATCCGTCCGATTACCTGGATATCATAAGTGAATACGTCGAAGACTGGTCTTATCTCAAGTTTCCGTTTTACAAGAAGATGGGCTACCCCAAGGGAATTTACCGGGCAGGACCGCTTGCCCGACTCAACGTCAGCCAGGGAATATCCACTCCACTAGCCAATGCTGAACTCAAGAACTTCAAGAAATTGGGCCACAATGGCATAGTAGAAGGTTCATTATACTATCATTACGCCCGCCTCATAGAACTGCTGTATTCCATCGAAAGGATCCAGCAGCTACTGGAGGATAAGGATATATGTTCAACCGACCTTATAATCACTTCAAACAAGTACAATGAGCAGGGCGTTGGCGTGCTCGAAGCACCGAGGGGCACTTTATTCCATCACTACTGGGTAGACGACACTGGCAAAATCAAGAAAGTCAACCTCATAGTAGCCACAGGCAATAACAACGCTGCTATGAACAAAGCAGTATATGAGGTAGCCAGAACACACATAAAGAACAACAAGATAACCGAAGGTATACTCAACCGAGTTGAAGCGGCTATCCGTTGCTATGACCCTTGTCTATCATGCTCAACACATGCCTTGGGTCAAATGCCTTTCAACGTTCAGGTCATATCACGTGACGGTGAAATAATAAAAGAGATAATAAGGTAGTATCGTGTGTTTACTCTGTACATCGGTGCGACACAAAAGCGATACTCACAAGCCTAGAACAGTATGGCACTGTGATGCCATAACACTGATGTTTGCAGATGATAGCGCCCAATATTGTCATTTTCTTGCATGCTTAGATTGGGGTAAGAGGAAGCCAAGCCGACGGAATCTGAAGCCTGAGAGGGCATTTCAGACATCTTCTCGCTTCCTCAATCGCTGCTTCCTTATCTAAACCCAATTCTATCTCAGAGAAACCTTTCAGCCGCTGTTCCACAGGCAAATTCGGCACCTTGACACGGCACATATGAGCAAAATTCTCGTCTGGCCCAAGATATGGACTTAGCTCTTGGGTCTCACTCAATGTCTCGTCGATGATTCCATTACCACCGAGATACCTGTCTATAGCTATCGCTGCCTTTCTCCCGGCAGCGATAGCTTCTATGACCACAGATGGCCCGGTTACCACATCTCCACCAGCAAACACTCCCCTCCTGTCAGTCATAAGAGTGTCATGATTCACCTCAATTGTATTACCCTTTCCAATCCGCACACCAAATTCAGGTGGAATGTCTGGTCTCTGCCCAATGGCAACAATTACAGTACTGAATTCCATAGTAAACTCGCTACCCTTGATTGGCTCAGGTCGCCTTCTTCCACTAGCATCAGGTTCCCCGAGCTTCATCCTAATGCATTGCATTTTTATCCTGCCTTCCTTTCTACTTATTTTGGTGGGCGCAGCCAGAAATTCAATCCTTACTCTTTCTTCAATTGCCTCCACAATCTCCTCAAGATTGGCAGGCATCTCTGCACGGGTACGACGGTAAATGATAGCCACTTCCTCGGCACCAACCCGAAGGGCAGTGCGTGCTGCATCTATGGCGGCATTGCCTCCACCCACCACTGCCACCCTGCCTTTAAGCCTTGTCTCTTTCCCAAGACTCACATCCCTCAAGAAAGACACGCAATCTATCACTCCAAGCCCTTTCGCACCTTCGACCTCCATGTCAATGCCTTTGTGAGCGCCGAGACCAAGAAACACTGCATGATAGCCCTGGGCAAAGAGTTGTTCTAAAGACTCAATACAGGTGTCAGTTCTTATTTCTACACCGATGTTCTCTATCTCTGCAATCTCAGCCCGCAATATCTCTCGGGGCAGGCGATACTCAGGAATACCCACTCGCATCATGCCCCCAGGTTCTGGCAGCGCTTCGAATACCGTTACTTTGTGCCCAAGCTTCGCCAAATAGTAGGCTGCAGTCAATCCTGCTGGTCCTGAACCTACAATGGCTACTCGTTTACCTGTAGCTGGTGCTACTTCCCGATTTTGTTTCCATAGCCCGTTGTCATGTTCAGCTGCAAAGCGTTTAAGTGCCCTTATGGCAATAGGCTCATTCACTTGCCCACGACGACAAGCTTCCTCACAAGGATGAATACAAACACGTCCCAGTACAGCAGGGAATGGAACCTTTTCTCTGATCACAGCTAACGCTTCAGCGAACTTCCCGGTAGCAATACAAGCGACATAGCGGGGAATATCAATCCCTGCTGGGCAAGCAGGCACACAAGGAACCAGAACAGATTCCTTTTCGCTCTGCGAGCTCCATTGCACATCCTTATCCCTCAGAGCGCCTGTAGGACAGACTTCGACACAAGCACCACAGAACTTGCATCCTGAATCCTTGAGGGAGCGGTCAAAAGCAGTGCCCACTATAGTTCGGCTGCCACGCAAAATGAAGGCAATTGCCTTCACCCCGCGCATTTCCTGACAGGCTCTGATACAACGACCGCAGAGAATACATAAGTTATAGTCCCGAACAATAAGTGGGTCCTCTTGATGGACAGGAAGTTCCTTATGGATATAGGGAAGGTTCGTCTTATCAAGCCCAATATAACAAGCTACTCTCTGCAACTCACAACGTAAGCTTTCAGGACAGGTAAGACAGTAGTACGGATGCTCAGACAGGATAAGTTCCATGATATTGCGTCGCAGATTCTGCAGTCTCGTTGTCCTGGTTCGGATTATCATTCCCTCGGTAGCAAGCGTAGTACACGCGGTGGGAAAGCCCCGCATTCCGTCAATCTCAACGATACACAACCGACAGGCTCCGAAAGCAGGTAGAGCAGGGTGAGCACACAGAGTAGGAATATAGATATTGGCTGAGTGAGCTGCTTCCAGTATCGTTGTGCCTTTTCTCGCCTCAATCTTACGGCCATCGATAGTTAGGTTAACGATTTCCATTTCCTTTAGTCTTTTCCTTATTAGATACAATCACCGGGATTGGCTTGTCAGGAACTGCGATGTGCTCTCCCGAAATCTTCACCACAGCATTGAAACGAGTAGGACACACATCAAGACAGGTACCACACTTAGTACACTTGTCTTGAACAACGACATGCACCATTCTCTTCCCCCCCAAAATAGCCTCTACAGGACATTCTCGAAGACAGATGCCACAACCCTGGCATTTTTCAGGAAGGATGTAGTAAGAAATGAGCGGCTTGCACACCAGAGCTGGGCAGCGTTTCTCACTGACATGTGCCTGATATTCATCATGGAAATAACGAATACTAGTCAGTACCGGATTAGGTGCCGTGCCCCCCAAGGCACAAAGGGAAGAATTCCTGACAGTAAAAGCTAGATTCTCAAGAGTCTCAATATCACCAGGTGTGCCATCACCTTTGCTTATGCGTTCCAGAATATGGAGCATCTGTCTGGTGCCCACGCGACAAGGCACGCATTTGCCACAGGACTCTGCTTGAGTGAAGGAAAGAAAATATCTAGCCACATCGACCATACACGTGTCCTCATCCATCACTATCATGCCGCCGGAACCCATAATAGAACCAGCCGAAGTCAGAGAATCATAGTCCACAGCGGTATCGAGAAAACTTGACGGCAAACAACCTCCCGAAGGTCCACCAGTTTGTATCCCCTTGAATTGCTTCCCTTTCAAGATACCGCCACCGATCTCGTAGATGATTTGGCGCATAGTAATACCGAAGGGAACTTCGATAAGCCCAGTCCGTTCCACCTTGCCTACTAGACAGAAGGTTTTCGTCCCCTTGCTTCCTTGGGTACCATAGCTGGCATACCAATTGGCTCCTTTTTGCATTATGACGGCTGCACATGCCCAGGTCTCTACATTGTTGATGTTAGTAGGTTTGCCCCATAGTCCGGAGACAGCCGGGAATGGGGGGCGGGAACGAGGCATCCCCCTTTTACCCTCAATGGAAGCTATAAGTGCTGTCTCCTCCCCACACACAAATGCGCCTGCCCCCTCCTTTATCTTGACATGAAAGTTGAAATCGCTGCCCAGAATATTGTCTCCAAGGAGCTTGTATTCCTCCATTTGCCTCAAGGCAATACTCAGCCGTTCCAAGGCCAGTGGATACTCCGCTCGACAATAGATGTATCCCTCACTGGCTCCAATAGCATAAGCACCGATAAGCATACCTTCTAACACTGAATGAGGGTCACTCTCGAGAAGAGACCGGTTCATAAAAGCGCCGGGGTCACCTTCGTCGGCGTTGCAAACAATATATTTTTCCTGACCATGTGATTTGCGGCAGAACTCCCATTTCTGTCCTGTGGGGAAACCGGCTCCTCCTCTGCCACGCAAACCAGACCTCTTAATCTCCTCGATAATACCTTCTGGTTTCATCCCCAGTGCTTTGACCAAACCACTATAGCCACCACAGGCAATATAATGGTCAATGTTTGTGGGGTCGATGAAGCCACAGTGACGCATAACTATACGTACCTGAGATTTAAGCACTGGTAGCTCAAAGAGATGGGGGATACCGTCTACAACACCGTCCCCAATAGTGCCCAGGGCTAAGTCAGGACAGAGATTATCTTTAACCAAGCAGTCTTCAATCAATTGTGCCGCAATCTCAGGAGTGACATTCCTATAGCAAATACGAGAATGCCCTGGCTTGGCGATATCTACAAGAGGCTCGGCATAGCACAAGCCGATACAACCCACCTCAACAATGATAGCATCAATGCTACGCCGCTTCAGTTCAGCCTCAATAGCTTCACGAACAGCCAGCGCACCAGCTGCCCTACCACAAGTAGCAGTGCCCAAAAAGATGCGAGGCTTTTTGTTATCCTGCAACGCTTCCCATTCTGATAGCGTTCGCTTGCGAATCTCATCAAAGGTCATGTTTCCCTACCTTCCCACCCGTATTTCGCTAGAATATCCTTCGCTTTACTGGCGGTCATCTTACCATATACAACATCGCTCACAACTATAACCGGGGCCAAAGCACAGCAGCCGAAGCAAGCAACCCTTTCCAAGCCAAACTGGTGATCTTTGGTAGTATCTCCTGGCTGAATACCGAGCTCGCTTTCTACCCTATCCAGAATATGTGTACCACCTCGCACATGGCATGCTGTACCCAGGCAGACCTTTATCGTATGCTGTGCAGGTGGGGTAAAACGAAACTGAGCATAGAAAGTAGCTACTCCATAAATTTCGTTTTGCGATGCCCCAAAAAACCTGGCAATCTCAGATAGTGCTTCCTCAGAAAGATAACCGAATTCTATTTGAGCCTCCTGCAAAACGGGGATCAAAGCCCCCTTTTCACCCTGGTAAGTCTGTAGTATTTGTGATAACGGCTTGGACATATTTCCCCGAAAAATCAGTTTTGAATTGGCACTAGGCGCAAGCCAAAGGTCTCAAGCATAAAATATTTGCCATACTTTTGTGTATATTTGCTCAACTGCCCATTTGTAGCCCTGGCAACTGACATTACTCATTATAATTCCCTGAGCTAAATTTGACTAAATAAAGCTTCTACCTGAGCTAGAATTTGCTCATCAGTGAAGTGGTGCATAGTTATAGCACTCGAAGGACAGGCAGCAGCGCAGGTGCCACAACCTTTGCATACCGCTTCATTGACATGGGAGACCCTCTTTTCATCTCTAGGCTGAAGTTCAATAGCCTGAAAGGGACATAGAAGTTCGCAAATCCCACAACCTGAGCATTCATCCTCATTGACGAATGCATTTATCGCCTCAGCCTTGACATAGCCCATTCTCAGTGGACCGGCTGCCTTTGAAGCAGCAGCGTAGGCTTGAGCAACTCCTTCAGTTACATCTGTAGGCCAGCGTGCTGATCCACAGATATAAATTCCGTCCATGGCAAACTCCACAGGGCGGAGCTTCAAGTGTGCTTCCAGCAGAAAACCAAACTCGTCTAACGATACCTTAAGCATTTTGGAGATATCCTGGTTATCCTCAGCAGGAATAAGAGGAGTAGTTAAAACAAGCATATCACAGGGAAGTTCTATTTCCTTTCTCCATAGTTCATGGTATACCTTTATTCTTTCAGCTTTCCCATCCCCGATAACTTCAGGAGGTTTTTCCAAGCTATATCTAATAAACCTGACTCCCAGCTCCATGGCTCTTCGATAATAGCTCTCGAAATCCACACCATAAGTCATGAGGTCTCGGTGCAATACCCAGACCTTTGCTTTTGGATTCGATTCTTTAATAAGGGAGGCGTTTTTAATCGCCGTCATGCAGCAGATTCTGCTGCAATAAGTTCTCTCAGGAATCCGTGCCCCCACACAATTGACCATCACAACATTCTGACCCAAGGGTTCCCCTCTCTTCATTCGCTCCTCCAGCTCCAGTTGGGTGAGTACATTAGCCATCTTCCCATAGCCATATTGGCCTGTCGGTTTCAACGGCTGAGCTCCGACAGCTACTATAATAGTGCCCACATTGAATTTTTTCTCCTCACCTTGTTCATCCAGATTAACATCGAAGTTGCCTATAAATCCAGTCACTTTTTTAATCTTGGACGAGAGATGAGTGTGAATCTTGGGATGGTTTTTAACCTGTTCAACAAGTAATTTGACCAACTTCGCTGCTTCCTGGTTCGCTTGAAAAAGTTTATGAATACTACGAAGAGTCCCTCCAAACTCTGGCTCTTTCTCCACTAAATGAACATCAAAATCCTGCTTCGCCAGGTTTAGCGCTGCCTCCATTCCCACAACTCCTCCACCAATTACCAATGTCGAAGGAGCTACCTTCATTTCAATCTCTTCCAGGGGCTCCAGCAACCTGGCTTTGACCACTCCCATTCTTATAAGATCTTTAGCCTTTTCCGTAGCCCTCTCAGGCTCACGCATATGCACCCAGGAGCATTGGTCTCTTATATTAACGAACTCAAAAAGATATTTGTTCAAGCCCGCCTCCTCACAGGCAGCTCGGAAGAGTGGCTCGTGGGTTCTAGGAGTACAGGAGGCTACTACAACTCGATTCAAGTTGTATTCCTTGATCCCTTTTTTGATTGCCGAAACCCCTTCCTCAGAGCAGGTGAATAGATTGCGCTCGGCATGCACTACATTCGGTAGCTGCTTGACATACTCCACAAGGTCTGGAACTTTGACATATGCCGCGATATTTATACCACAATGACAAACAAAAACTCCGATACGAGGTTCTTCCACTTTATTTGCCTCCTTGCGAGTCCCGATTTAATCGGGATGAAGCAAGCTCTTCAGCAGCCTTGCCTGCTGCCCCCGAGGCTTGGGTCACAGAATCCGGGATATCCCGGGGACTATGGACATAGCCACAGGCAAAAACGCCCGGCCTTGTACTATTCAGCGGCTGCGATAATTTATCTGGAATTTTTACAAAGCCTTCTTCGTCTAACTCTATGCCCAGTATTTTCGCCAATTCATCGGTAATTTGAGGGACCATGGCTTGGGCAAGGACTACCAGTTCCGCCTCAAAGCACTTCACTTCTCCACTGATGGTTTCTTCATACCAGATAACAGGGTTATCATTCTCAGGATTGACTTCTATCCGGCCGGGACGCCCTCTGATATAAGTCACGTTGTATTCTTTTTTAGCCCTGGCAATATATTCCTGGAACCTTTTACCTACAGCCCTCATATCCATGTAGAAAATGGTGGATTTTGTCCCTGGACGATGCTCAAAAGCTAACATTGCCTCCTTGGTAGCGTGCATGCAGCAGACACTGGAGCAATAAGCTTTATTCCGGAAATCCCGAGAGCCAACACATTGGATAAAGGCTATATTCTCAGGTATCCTGCCATCTGAAGGACGCTTAAGTTCTCCCATAGTAGGTCCGGACGCTGCCGTCAACCTCTCAAATTCCATCGCAGTAATCACATTGGCTATCTTTCCATAGCCATATTCCCCAAGCTTTGAGATGTCATAGAGGTCCAAGCCAGAGGCCAGCACAATAGCACCGACATTCAAGTCAAGGTATTCTTCTTTCATATCATAATTTATGGCTTTTGGCCCACAGAAATTTTCACATACCTTACATTTTCCTTCGATGAAGTGCGCACAACTATCAGGATCGATTACAGGAACTTTTGGTATAGCCTGCGGAAATGGGAGATATATGGGATGTCTTGACTCCAATCCCATATTGAATTCAGAAGGCATTAGTATAGGTTTGTTCTTCGTGACATCCTCAATTTTTATGGCATCATTGGGACATACAGTGGCACAAGCACCACATGTCCGGCAAACTTCGGAATAGGTCTCAAATGGAGGTTTAACTTCTCTCCTTGAACCACGGTTAACAAAACTAATTGCGGCCACCCCCATTTTCTCATGACACACTCGCACACATAGACCACAAAGCATGCAATCCTCGTTTTTTTTCTTAAGCCTTGTCTCTTTAACACCCAATTTTTCGGCTAGTTTTTGTATCTCCTCTGAGTTTGGACATCGGGCCAATAGTAGTTCTATCATTATCTTGCGTCCTCTTATTATCCGCTCAGAATTGTTTTGTACTTCCATGCCCTCCTCAGCTTTGCGGAGACAGGAGGCTTGGGTTACAGTTCTTCCACCCGAGGTTATTTCCACCACGCAAAGGCGACAAGCTCCGTAGGGGGTAAGCGCCTTGTGGTAGCAGAGGGTTGGTATCTCAATACCAGCTTTTTGTGCTGCCTCGAGTATTGTCGCTCCTTCTTCGACTTGAACCTTTTGACTATCAATAGTTAGGGTTATCATTGCTCACCCCTTTGCAGACCATGCCCTAAACAACCTATCTTCATAATAATTAGCTGGTTCGTTTATAACTTCCCTTTCTGCCGGCTACTTCCCTACTCAACGGAGGAGTTGGGACAACCTCCCCTGAGAGTTTCACTACTGCACTGAAACGCGGAGGACAAAGGTCAAGACAAGTCCCACATTTGCTACAGTTTTCTTGGTTGATCACGTGGACCAGTCCCTTACCACCATCGATTGCTCCTACCGGGCAGTTTCTCAGGCAGATCATGCAAGCCTGGCATTTGTCCGGCTCAATATAGTAGGAGATTAAATTCTTACAGACCTTGGCAGGGCAGCGCTTTTCCTTTATATGGGCCTCATATTCGTCGCGGAAATACTTGATGGTAGTTAAGACAGGGTTGGGGGCAGTTTGCCCCAGACCGCATAATGAGAAATCTTTGATTGCCTTACCCAGGTCCTCAAGAAGCTCCAGGTCACCTTCTTTTCCCTCTCCTTTTGATATCCTGGTTAGTATCTCAAACAGGGCATCTAGCCCTTCTCGGCAGGAATTGCATCTGCCACAGGATTCATCTCTGGTGAAATCAGTGAAGAATCTAGCTACATCGACTATGCATGTATCTTCATCCATTACCACCATTCCCCCAGACCCCATCATTGACCCAATTTCTTCAAGATGCTCATAATCAACAGGGATGTCAATCAAACTGCTCGGAATACATCCCCCAGACGGACCTCCAGTCTGCACTGCTTTAAAGTCTTTCCCCCCTGGGATTCCGCCACCTATATCATAGATGATTTCTCGCAAGGTGATTCCCATTGGTACCTCTACTAAACCGGTATTGTTTATCTTTCCTACCAATGAGAAAATCTTAGTTCCCTTACTTCTTTCAGTTCCAATCTGAGAATACCACTCTGCACCCCGGTTAATAATCAACGGCACATTTGCCCATGTCTCCACATTGTTTATATTTGTTGGTTTTCCCCAAAGGCCTGATTGAGCTGGAAATGGAGGCCTAATTACAGGCTCAGGATTTCTCCCCTCGATAGAAGCTATCAAGGCAGTCTCTTCACCACAAACGAATGCGCCAGCACCCTGGGCTATCTTGATTGTCAAACTAAAACCAGAGTTTAATATGTTCTCACCAAGCAAACCATATTCCATGGCTTGCTCTATAGCAATTTCTAAATTTTGTATAGCCAGTGGATATTCAGTCCTGACATATACATATCCTTTGCTTGCCCCAATGGCATAGGCGCCGATTAACATTCCCTCCAAGACAGAATGAGGGTTGCCCTCCAACAGGCTTCTATCCATATAAGCCCCTGGGTCTCCTTCATCAGCATTGCAAACGACATATTTAGGCTCACCTTTAGCTGCTCTACAGAAGCTCCATTTCATACCAGCAGGAAATCCAGCACCGCCTCTGCCCCTCAAGTTCGCTCGTTTTACCTCTTGCAAAACCTGATCTGGGGTCATCTGAAAAAGAGCTTTGGAGAGAGCGCTGTAACCACCTAAGCTAATATAATCTTCAATATTCTTAGGGTCGATCCATCTATTGGGGCCAAAGATAATCCTTTGTTGATGCTTGTAAAATGGTATGTCAGGTTCACGTGTTATTTTCTCTCCGGTGACGGGGTCAGAATAGAGCAAACGGTCGATGACCTTCTTCTCCTTCACACTCTGGACAACCTCAATGGCGTCTTCAGGCTGCACATTTGTGTAGCATATCTCATCGGGATAAATAACAACCAATGTTCCTCTCTCACAAAACCCGTGGCAACCTGTCCTTCTAATATCTATCTTGCCCTCCAATCCTTGTTTCTTTAGCTCCTCCTCAAAAGCCGCGTTAACCCTTTCGCTGCCATAGGCATGGCAACCAGTGCCAGAACATATCGCAATACAGGGCTTGTCTGGATCTCTCTTCGAGAGTATCTCAGCCCTGAGCTTCTCTAATTCAGAAGGTGAATTCACTCTTGGCATGATTCCTCCCAGCCATAAGTTTCCAAGACCTTCTTAATTCCTGCCAGGCTCATCTTGCCATGATATTCACCATCAACCACCACCACCGGCCCTAATGCACAACAGCCGAGGCAATGGACTACCTCTAGAGTAAACTTATTGTCCTCTGTTGTCTCCCCAGCCCCGACACCCAGCTTTTCCTGAATAGTTGTTAAAACTTTCTCTCCACCACGCACATGACATGCAGTGCCCAGACAGACACTGATGAGGTGGCGTCCTCTTGGCGTTAGGCTAAAAGAATTGTAAAAAGTTGCTATGGTATATATTTGACTTAGTGGGATATTCAATTCCTCAGCAACATATCGTAAGGCATCCTCGGGTAAATAATTATATTTAGTATTGATACCTTGCAATATAGGCATCAATGCCCCTGGTTCGGTCTTATGTTCGCTTATTATCTCATCCACTATCTGCAGATCCTCTTCCTTTATGCGGTCGCGGACCGATGGCACCTCTCGAACCTGCGGCTTCCACCTTACAACACAATTAGTCACACAATCGCCGCAGCCAGTACACTTGCTCTCATCGATATATCTTGGCTTTTTTAATACTTTGACCTCAAAGTTGCCCAGTTCACCTTGCACCTCGGCAAGTTCTGAGTAGGTCAATACCTTGATGTTTTCGTGCCTGGAGCATTCGATCATCTTAGGGGCAAGGATACACATGGCACAATCGTTGGTGGGGAAGGTCTTGTCAAGTTGTGCCATCCTCCCCCCAATACTGGGAGACCTTTCGACTAAATACACCTGAAAGCCCATGTTGGCTAGGTCAATAGAAGCCTGAATGCCAGCTATGCCACCACCGATTACCAGTACCGATTTACGTCCATTTTCGCTGTTACTCATTACTACTCTCCATGGCATTTGCCACTAGATTGACCAAATCCATTACTTCAATACTTGGCATTGACCGCTTTTCCTCACCCTTGTCTATCATGGCACATCTGAAATGCGTCTGACATTTAGGACAAGCAGTTATGAGCAACTCTGCCCCGGTTTCCGTCGCCTCACACAGCCTTTCGGCCCTTAGCATGTTCGAATACGAGTCACAGTTCGTCCAAGCACTGGTGCCGCAGCAAATGGATTCCAATCCACTATGTCTCATCTCAACCAATTCTATGCCGGGAATTGACTCGAGCACCTTCCGTGGGGCATCATACACACCTAAATGCCTTCCTAACCGACAAGGGTCTTGATAGGTGACCTTTTTCCTGATTTCTTTAAATTTCACTCCGTTTTGCCCTATCTTCTCTGCCAAGAATTCGGAGATATGCTGCACTTCGAAACCCAAATCTACATAATTGGGGTAGTCCAGTTTGAATGTGCGATAACCCTCGGGGCACGAAAAAACTATTTCCTTGATCCCTGCCTCTTTAATCTGGGCCGTATTGTGCTCAGCCAGCTTCTTAAATGTCTCTATGTCGCCAGTCCAAAGCACATCATGCCCACAGCATTTCTCATCTGGAAGCAGCTTGGGCTGTATTCCCAGAAGATTCAAAATTTTCAAGCTGGCCTCAGTGATGTCAAGAGCTCTAAACTCAATGTCCTCAAAGATAGGTGCAAAATACGGGGCACATCCCACCCATAAAAGAACGTCGCTCTTTTCTGAAACGCTATACTCCTTGGACAGCCATTCCAATCTTTTTTGCTTGATAACAGGGCTTGTCATAAGCCTAGCCAGAGACTGCAGTTGTCCAGAGTGGGCACAAACTCCATGTTGCCCATTGTCTTGGGCCAAACTTCTGGCTTTTCGTACAAAGACGGGAAAGTCAATATCGCTGGGACATTTCTGTTGGCAAGTATAGCAAGTAAGGCAGGAAAAGAGCTCTTTATCGAACAGCAACTCATTCCCAAAGCCCAGAAGAGCACTCTCAATCATCTGTCGTGGAGAAAAAGATGGGTCGTATCTAGCGATGGGACATACGCTCGTACATTTGCCGCATTCCAGGCAGTAGTAAGTCTTGGTTTCTTGAATAATATCTTCTAAATTCAAACCGCTACCCTCTCCTTTCTTAAAGATGAAAAGGGTGAAAGCCCAAGCTTCTTAAGCTGCTCGACAAATTCCTTGACTACCCTTGCAAACACCGTTCCCTCGGAAGTAGATATCATCTCGCGCCTTAACCTTTCATCCTCTAGGCCGAGTACATGAAGCACCTTTCTTAATTTGTCAACCATGGCATCGCACTTCACGGGGCCATCAATATAGTGGCAATCGCTATGATGACAACCGGCGACGAGCACTCCGTCAGCGCCACCCTCAAAAGCCTTCAGTACGTAGATGGGATTTACCATGCCACTACACATCACTCTAACTATCTTGACGTTCGGTGGATAATGAACGCGACTTGTTCCAGCCAAATCAGCCGCAGCGTACGTACACCAGTTGCAGCAAAAGGCAATGATCTGAGGTTCGAATTCAGCCATCAGGACACCTCCGTCAAAGCAGCGACTTGAGCCAATATCTCATCCTGGGTGAAGTGTTTTATTGAAATCGCACCTGTCGGGCAGATGACAGCGCAGGCCCCACAGCCTTTGCATAGAGCCTCGTTTATAGTGGAGACCAACTTCCCATTCTTACTGGTAACCTTAGGAGCATGAAAGTCGCAGATTTCTTCACAGCGTCCACAGCCATGGCAGATGTCTTCATCCACCGTAGATATGGCGGCTTCGGTTGTAACCACACCTCTACTTATCAAAGACAAGGCTTTAGCTGCTGTTGCCTCGGCTTGCGCCACGGTATCAGGAATATCTCTGGGGCCCTCACAGCAACCGGCGATAAAGACGCCCTCCGTTGGAGTAGCCACAGGGTCGAGCTTGACGTGCCTCTCCAGGAAGAAGCCATCTGCCCTGCGGTTGATGCCGAAAAGGCTCCCCACTTTTTCGACGTCCGAGCGCGGTTCCAAGGCACAGCACAATATAACCATGTCCACAGGGACACGTACCAGCTTACCCAGAAGAGTGTCTTCACTTATCACAACCAGCTTGCCTTTCTCTTCGTCGGTCAAGGCTTCGTCTGTGATCCTGGCCACCTTGCCTCGTATGAAATTCACCCCCTCTTCAGAAAGGCGCTTATAGAACTCTTCGTAGCCTTCACCAAAACAGCGCATGTCAATGTAGAACTGATAGACATCAGCTTTGGTGAGTTCCTTCGCCAGGTGAGCATACTTGAGCGCATACATACAGCACACCCGGGAGCAATACTCATGATAGTTCTGGTCCCGACTGCCCACGCAGTGTACAAGAGCCATGCTTGCGGGCTGTCTCCCATCCTTCAACAGAACCTTACCTCCTGTTGGCCCCGCAGCACAGGTCATCCTCTCAAAATGTAGCCCGGTTACTACATTATCGTATCTCCCGTATCCGTATTGAGGTATCACAGAGGGGTCAAACTGATCGTAGCCAGTAGCCACAATGATCGTGCCCACATCAAACTCAACAATCTCATCGGTTTGCTTGAGAAGAGTCTCCGGGGTAATAGCCTGGGCTTCACAGGCTTTTATACAGGCTCCGCATTTTTTCCCATCGGATTTGATGTAAGCGCAAAGGTCAGGATCAACTACTGCAAGATGGGGAATAGCTTGGGCGAAAGGAATATAAACTGCCTTTCTCTTGGCTAATCCCATCTCGAATTCACTATCGGTCTTCCAGGGGCATTTTTCTTCACATACGCTACAACCAATACATTTGCTTTCGTCTATATGCCTGGCCTTCTTTCTCACCTTAACCTTGAAATTACCTATAGAGCCCGAGACCTCCTCTACTTCGCTATAAGCCAAAAGCTCGATAAAGGGATGGTGCCCGACGTCGGACATCTTGGGAGTAAGAATACATTCGGAGCAATCCAAGGTAGGGAAGGTCCTATCGAGCTGTATCATATGCCCACCGATCGAAGGGTCCTTCTCCACCAGGTAGACTTTGTGATGGCCATCGGCGATATCCAGGGCAGCCTGCATCCCTGCGATGCCACCACCAACCACCAACACGTTGGGGTTAAGCGGCACTTCCTTAACAACGAGAGGTTCATGACGGTAGACCCGCCTTACCGCTGCTCTAACCAAATCTTTCGCCTTCTTCGTAGCCAATTCTTTGTCGTCATGAACCCAGGAGCAGTGCTCCCTGATGTTGGCATGCTCGTATAGATAAGGATTTAGCCCGGCGTCCGCGACAGTTTTGCGGAACGTGGGCTCATGCATCCTTGGTGAACAGGAAGCTACGACAACCCGATTGATCCCCAGTTTCTTAATGTCATTCCTGATGAGGTCCTGCCCCGGGTCAGAACACATATACCTGTACTCGCGGGCAATCACCACAGAGGGCAAGGTTGCCGCGTACTTCGCTACGTCTTCCACATTCACTACGCCAGCGATATTCAGGCCGCAGTGACAAATGTAAACGCCAGTCTTTATCTCTTCCATCTCATTACTCCATCATACTATTGTTTCAGCAACGAGTTCAGCGACATCTTTAACCTGAATGGTCTCTGCTTTGCCCATGGAGAGCACACTGTCCCTATAGTTAAGGAAGCAGTAGGGACAAGCTATAGCTATGATATCAGCGCCTTTCGCCGCAGCCTGCTCCACCCTGATATCAGAGAACCTTTCCCCTTTCGGCGTATCCATCCAGATTCTACCACCGCCACCACCACAACAAAGGCCATCCGCGCGAGCATCAGGAAATTCGATTAATTCCACGCCGGGAATGCTTTGCAGGATCTTCCTTGGCTCATCATAGATATCATTGTGTCTCCCCAAATAACAGGGATCGGAATAGATTACCTTTTTGTTCATCTTATTGGAGAGCTTCAATTTCCCTTCGTCGATAAGTGACGCCAGGTATTGGGTGATATGAATTACTTCAAATTTCCCACCAAGCTCGGGATACTCATTTTTGAAAGTGTGGTAGCAGTGCGGTGAGGATACTATCACAGTTTTGACACCGCTGCTACAAAAGAGACCGATATTGTTTTGAGCCAGGCTTTGAAATGTATCTTCATGCCCGGCTTTTCTAATTGACTCACCACAGCATTTTGCTTCGGTGCTTATGATCCCGTAATCGACCTCCAGCTTATTGAAGATCGCGGCAATAGCTCGAGCTACTGTTTTTGCGTCAGGGTCGTAGGAGGGAACACAACAAGGGAAATAAAGTATTTCGGTGCCCAAGGCAAAATCCTTCACATTGAGGTCTTTAACCCAATCATTTCGCTTTTCCGGTGCCTCACCAAAGGGATTGCCTACGCCCGCGATGTTCTTAGCTGAAATTCTCAAGGCATCGGGAATGACGCCGATACCTAGGTTTGCTACAGCTCGCCGTACAGCCCTCATAACATCAATTATCTCCACACCTCGAGGACAGAGTTGAACACAAGCTCGACAAGTGACGCACGTCCAGACATCCTCGCTGCCAAAATCAGTTGTCCCAAGCTGAGCTTCATGCATGATGCGGCGGACGAGAAAATTTCGGACCAAATTCCAGGGACAAATAGCAGTGCAAAGACCGCACTGGTAGCACAATTTGAGAGGTTCGCCACCAGCTTCGAGTATCACATCTGTAGCTTCTTTGTAAGGACTTGATATTTCCACTTCAATTCTGCCATTTCAAGAGTTGGAAACAAAAAGAAGCAGCCACCGTAAAGACCTTTTGGCTACCTCCTTTACCCCTAACGTAAATTGGAGCACAGGTTGCAAGTATAATAAACTCCACCCCAAAAGACAAATTCTTGCAGAATGACCAGACATTCACTCTCTTGACGAATGCCTTGAAAGAATGATTTCCCACTCTTGAGCTATGATCCGGTGGGCGTGAGTCGTTTTGCCTGCATTGAGTCCCGATTCGGATGAGATGATGTGCCGTAATACCGCCAATGCTCTGCTCCATTGTCAGCTGAAGCAGCACTACCGGGAGCTACTGGCCCGGCATGAGTAAAGGGGGCAGCTGTCTCGTAAGACAGCTGCCCCCCTATGCCTACCAAACCTTTACAGTCTTTGCTGCAGTTCTCGCTAATTCAGTCCTTGTGACTTGATTGTTTTCTACTCAGGGCCTCCCGGCGGGCAGAGAGCTTGTCTAGCTTTCGCTCCAGCGCATCCTGCATGAGCTGCCCGAACTCGCAGGTTGTGCACTGAAAGACACGGGAGCAAAGTCTGTAGGAGACATCGCTATTGAGGTCATAACGGCAAAGCCTCTGAGTTCCCGGCATCTCCTTGAGCCTCTCCATAGCCTCGTCGAGCTCAGAAGTGTCGCCGGAGGCCAATTTCTCCTGCATCACCGGGTCAAACTCACAGGTCAATCAGTCATAATTCTGGATGTAGATCCTGTAAGAGACTACTCCCATCTTTGACCAAACACACTCTTTAACCTTCGCTACTTCTTCTACAACTCCCTCTTTTTCAGCTACCCCAACCTCCGGATTCGCAATTGCTTTCTTAGCCCTCTGTACTCATGTTCGAGTTTCTATGTGTCCCGGGGCGACCCACAAGACGGACTGAAATTCCCTTAGTGCTTCCTTATAGTGACCTGACTTGAAGTAAGCCTGGCCTTGCTCCAGGTGAGCAGGGATCTCCTCGTAGGGGACTATATTGTCAAGATAATTTATCCTTTGCGGGACATCACACCGATTAAGAGGTTGCCGGAGAGTAGACAAGGCTCTTATGTCCCTTGGGGAAGCTTTATGGTTCTACGCCACGTTCAGTTGTTATTGAGCCCAATACTCCGTTGATTAATCGGGAGGAAGAATCGCTTCCGAATTCCTTGGCCAATTCTACAGCCTCGTTTATCGCTACCTTGAAGGGAGTCTTATCATTAAATAAAATTTCGAAAATAGCCAAGCGTAAAATATTTCTATCGATGGTTGACATATGTTCTGGAGGAAAGGCTGGGGCGAATTTTTTAATAAGCGCATCAAGTTCAGATTTGTTTTGAAGCACCCCACCCACAAGCTTCCCAACGAAGCTGAGCGCCTCTTGAGGCAATTTCCCCTCCGCGGTTAAATGGGCTAAAGCTTCCTCTGCCTTATGTTTAGTGCAATCAAGCTCATAGAGCACCTGGAGAGCAGCGATTCTTGCCTGTCGTCTGATGCCAGCCATTAGTTAGTTACATTATCTTTACATGCCAGATGCGCTATATCTTCAACGCCTGATATATTGAAAGTTTGGAGCTCTGAGTTGATTCTCCTGAACAAACCGCTAAGCACTCTCCCGGGGCCTATCTCATAAAAGATAGTGACCCCACTACGCACCATGTACTCCACCGACCTTTGCCATTGGATGCAATTACGAAGCTGCTTCACCAACTCTCCTTTTATCGAATCAGCGTCGGTTAACGGCCGAGCCGTCACATTAGATATTACAGGAATGCTTGGTGGTTGAAATCTAACGTTCGAGACGATTCTACTAAATTCAGCTATGACGGGCTCCATTAAGGCAGAATGAAAAGCCCCGCTAACTTTCAGAGGAATAAGAACACGAGCACCTCTTGCCCTGGCTAATTTATCAGCTTCAGCCAGAGCTTGGGTAGCACCACTAATAACAATCTGCCCGGGGCAGTTTATATTGGAAATTTCAGTTCCACTATGAAGGCTTATATCTTTAACTGTTTCTTCATCAAGTCCTATTACAGCCAGCATGCTCCCGGGATTTTTTAGCCCAGCTTCATACATCAGTCTACCCCTTTCCCTGACAAGCAGAACAGCATCGGCCAAGCCCAGCGCACCAGCAGCAACCAGAGCGGTATACTCACCCAGACTATGTCCAGCAACAAAAGTGGGAGAAGGGAAATTAACTATGGCAGCCTCTTCAATCGCTTTAAGACAGGCAATGCTGACGGCCAGTATCGCTGGCTGGACGTTATGCGTCTTTGTCAATTCCTCATCCGGCCCTTCAAAGCATATACGGGAGAGCGGAAAGCCTAAAGAAGCATCAGCTTCATCAAAGACTGCCTTGGCTGAGGGATAGCTGTCATAAAGATCCAATCCCATGCCACTGCTTTGGGAGCCCTGTCCTGGGAAAACATAAGCTACCTTGGATAACTCAGCCATGCTGACTATTTCTTTGAGGGTTTGACCTCGATTACCTCTCTGTCATTATACCAGCCACATTTAGGACAAACACGATGAGATAACTTAGGACTGTGGCAATGTGGGCATACATCCATGGTAGGCAGAGCTAGTTTAAGGTGGCTGCGCCTTTTTCCCTGGCGTGCTTTTGCGGTTTTTTTCTTAGGTAGTGCCATATGAATTCGCCTCCTTAATTCCCGGGCAGTCAGGTCGGCATAAAGGTTTCATGGGCAAATTTAACAATGTATATTGCCGTATTAACTCGCCCAGGTCAAGCATGTTTTTACTATCAATAGTGAACTCTTCTGTCTGTTCCGGCGCATAGAGTGCTGAATCACCAGGCAAATCAGATATCCGAAGGAATTCTTCTTCCGCAGTGAAACCTATCGGGTATAAGAATGTCTCGAGGCAGCGGCTACATACGAGTTTTGCCTCAACAGTTAACTTGCCTTGCACCAAAACCCCCCGACTGGTATGAATCAATTTTACCTTTCCTTTTACAGAACCTTCAACTTCCTCATCAATTATCCCATCTATATCATAGCTTCGAGTAGAGCCAACAGACTCTTTCAGCAACTGAGCTACATTTATCAAAGCACTCAGAAATTCTCTTCCCATTTATCATAGCCTAGAAGTTTCGATAAACACAAAGTATAATAAACTATATCACAGGAGGTTCAAGCATTGGAAATAGAAAAACTGAAGCTAAAGGCGAAAGATGCTGTCGAATTGCAAAGACAACAGCTTATCCAGTTGAGCCTGAAGATCCATGATAACCCTGAGTTGGGCTTCGAGGAGAAAAAGGCAATGGCTTGGCTTACTGGCTATCTTGAAGACAACGAATTTCACGTAGATCGAGGCATTGCTGGAGTAGCTACAGCCTTTCGGGCAACGTATGGTCAAGGAATCCCAAGAATTGCCTTGCTTGCCGAATACGATGCTTTACCCAAAATAGGACATGGCTGTGGGCATAATATCATAGGTGTTTCAGCCACCGGTGCCGGTGTTGCCAGTAAACTTATCGTTGACCGGTTAGGAGGGAGTGTGGTGGTTCTGGGCACTCCTGCAGAGGAAGATTTCGGTGGCAAGCTAAACATGGTGCAAGCAGGAGTCTTCGAAGAAATAGACGTGGCAATGATTGTACATCCTGCTGTGAGGAACAGGGTAACTGGGCCGGCACTTGCCTGTACCGGAGTAGAAGTGGAATTCTTTGGCCAACCTGCTCACGCCTCTGCCGCACCTCACAAGGGTGTAAACGCCCTTGAAGCTACGATTTTAGCTTTCAATTCTATAAATGCATTGCGTCAACACATAAAGCCGGAGGCACGCATCCATGGCATAATCACCGATGGTGGTGAAGCTCCTAACATAGTGCCGGCTCATAGCGCTGCTGAGTTTTACGTACGTGCTCCGGACAATAAATATCTTGATGAGTTGCAAGACAAGATTACGAACTGTCTTATAGGAGCATCTACAGCTACTGGAGCAAGAATGGAATGTCGCTGGGATGACATACCTTTTGATTCCATGAAAAACAATGAAACTCTAGCTGAGCTATTTAAGCAAAATCTAGAATCGCTGGGGCGACATGTTGAACCGTTCAATCCTGAGTTTGGCATTGGCAGCACGGATATGGGAAACGTCAGCCAGGTAGTACCGAGCATACATCCTACGATAGCTATAGCTTCGCCTGAGGTGTTGGGACATACACCGGAGTTTGCCGCAGCAGCTGCCTCTGAAGCGGGACACGAAGGCCTTATGGATGCAGCTAAGGCAATGGCTATGACTGTGGCCGATATCCTCCAGCCGGGAACGCTTGATAAAATTAAGCAAGAGTTCTGCCGTGGTTAGAGTAAGCATCCCAAATTTACTGGCAAGAATCCACGGTATAATTAGCGTAAAGCCTGTCCCAATTTATGCAAGATTGTTCAAAAGATGAAGCACAAGATATCATAACTACATCGTAGGAGGTTCAAACATTGGAAATAGAAAGACTGAAACTAAAGGTAAAAGATAGTGTCGAACTGCAAAGACAACAGCTTATCGAGTTGAGCCTGAAAATCCATGATAACCCCGAGCTGGGCTTCAAGGAGGAAAAGGCATCGGCCTGGCTCACTGATTATCTTGAAGGCAACGAATTTCACGTAGAAAGGGGCATTGCTGACGTAGCCACAGCCTTTCGGGCAACGTATGGCCGAGGGAGCCCACGAATTGCCTTGCTCGCTGAATACGATGCCCTACCCAAAATAGGGCATGGCTGCGGGCATAATATCATAGGTGTTTCTGCTGCCGGTGCCGGTGTTGCCAGTAAGCATATCGTTGACCAGTTAGGAGGGTGTGTTCTGGTTCTGGGCACTCCTGCAGAGGAAAACTTCGGTGGCAAGGTAAACATGGTGCAAGCTGGAGTCTTTAAAGAAATAGACGTGGCTATGATTGTACACCCCGATGTGAGGAACTTGGTAACTACGCCGGCGCTTGCCTGTACCGGCGTAGAGGTGGAATTTTTTGGCCAGCCCGCTCACGCTTCGGCTGAACCTCACAAGGGTGTAAACGCCCTTGAAGCTACGATTTTAGCTTTTACTTCTATAAATTCATTGCGCCAACACATCAGGGCAGAGGCACGCATCCATGGCATAATCACCGATGGTGGTGAAGCTCCTAACATAGTGCCGGCTCATAGCGCTGCTGAGTTTTACGTACGTGCTCCAGATAACGAGTATCTTGATGAGCTGAAAAGTAAGGTTGAGAACTGTCTTATAGGAGCATCTACAGCTACTGGAGCAAGATTAGAATGTCGCTGGGATGACATAGCTTTTGATTCCATGAAAAACAATGAAATCCTAGATGAGCTATTTAAGCAAAACCTGGAATCGCTGGGGCGACATGTCGAACCTTTCGATCCTGAGTTTGGCATTGGCAGCACGGATATGGGAAACGTCAGCCAAGTAGTACCAAGCATACAGCCCATGATAGCTATAGCTTCGCCTGAGGTGTTGGGACATACACCGGAGTTTGCCGCAGCAGCTGCCTCTGAAGCAGGACACGAAGGCTTGATGGACGCAGCTAAGGCAATGGCTATGACTGTAGCTGATATCCTCCAGCCAGGAATGCTTGATAAGATTAAGCAGGAATTCCACCGTGGTTAGAGTTGGCATTCCCAATTTACAGGCAAAAGTCAATGGCATAATTAGTGTAAAGCTTGTCCCAATTTATGCAAGATTGTTCAAATCTCTGTAGAGGGCAGGGTTTTAGCCCGGTGGGGAGGACATCGTGCCCTCTGGTAGAGCGTAGTTACAAGTTAAGGCTATGAATAAAAATTACCAGGTAATCATAATTGGTGGTGGACCGGCGGGACTCACCGCCGGGCTATACTGTGCTCGCTCGAGGCTTAACACTCTGCTTGTCGAGAAGGTAATAATGGGCGGGCAAATTACCAACGCTGAGCGAGTAGAGAATTACCCGGGCTTTCCAAAGGGTATATCAGGCATCGTTTTAGGACAACTTATCCATGAGCAAGCCACCGGTCATGGATTGGAGACCTTATCTGCTGAGGTTACCAGAGCAATGCCCAGCCAGAGAAACAATCTGGTCAACACCACTGAAGGCGATTTTGCATCTGAAGCGATAATCATTGCCTCTGGCTCGCAATTCCGCAAACTGGGCGTGCCTGGGGAAGATACATTTGTGGGCAAGGGAGTTTCCTACTGTGCTACCTGTGATGGTCCTTTATTCAAAGATAAAACAGTGGCAGTGATAGGTGGCGGCGATGCTGCCATCACCGAAGCTCTCTACCTGAGTAAGTTTGCTTCCTCGGTTAAGGTCATCCACCGTCGCAATCAGCTTCGAGCCAGCAAGATATTTCAGGAAAGAGCTATGATCGAACCAAAAATAGAGCTTATTTGGAACACCGTGGTAACTCAAATTGAAGGTGATGGAGTAGTTAAGCAAGTTAGCCTAAAAAATACTAAAGATGCTAAAATATCAATGTTAGAGTTGGCAGGTGTTTTTGTGGCTATCGGCTCGAAGCCCAATAGTACCCAATGGCAAGGATTGTTATCTCTAGACGAAGAAGGCTATATAATCACCAACGAAGTGATGGAAACAAAGATTCCAGGAATATTTGCTGCCGGAGATGTACGCCATAATTCAGCCAGACAGGCGATAACTGCTGCTGGAGATGGCGCCACTGCTGCCATCTCAGCAGCGAGATTTCTATCATTCTAAAAGAAGCGAGGAATATTATGAAAGTTGTTTTACTAGAAGACCTCCCTGGAAAAGGAAGGGCCGGCAATATAAGGGAGGTGAATAAAGGCTATGCCAAGAATTTCCTTTTGCCTCGAGGTTTAGCTATGTTAGCTACCCCCACGGTCATTAAGCAACTAGAGGCCAGGCTAGAGAGGGAGAAACTTGAGGAAAGCGTTGACCGGGATGAACTTGTCGAACTGGCTCAGCAAATTGAGGGAAGAGAAATTCACCTTAAAGCTCGCAGTGGTGCCCGAGAACGCTTGTTTGGCTCTATTACTGCTGCCGATATAGCTGAAGAATTAAGTCGGGCCATGGGTTCTGTTATTGATAAAAAGAAGATAGATATAGAGAAACCTTTGCGCCAAGCTGGTAGCTATGAAATAGGTGTTAAGTTAGCCGGCGACCTTAAGCCGCAAATTACAGTGGTTATCGAGGAGGAAGAAAAAGATTAGGCATGGCGAATGAGAAATTGCCACCTCACGATATTGAAGCCGAGGAGGCAGTAATTGGGTCTCTGCTTATTGATCCTGATGCCATATTGAAAATTGCCGCTTCCCTCAAGCCCGAGGATTTTTTTTCCGAAACAAATCGAGTGATTTACAAGGCTTGTCTCTCCCTTTACCAACGCAATGAAGCTATAAATCAGATTACAGTGGCTCATGAGCTAATGCGTGAGGACAAGCTGGAGCAAACTGGTGGTGCTGCCTTCTTAAGCCATCTAATCAGTAATGTACCCACATCACTCCATGTTGAATATTATGCTCAAATAGTATCCAATACAGCGATAATGCGACGGCTGATTGCCGCCGCTGAGCAAATCAAGGCCCTTGGCTACGAAGCCAGCCCGGATATTGAGGCTTGTTTCAACAAAGCTGAAGATATCCTGTTTCAAGTGCGAATGAAGCGGGAGGCCTGGGATTTCGTCCCAATTCGAGACGCTTTGGGCCAATACTTCGAGGAGGCTGGTTCGTCTACCGCACCGCGGGAAGGGGAAATACCTCATGTTCTCACTGGTTTTACTGCCTTAGATGATTTTTTAGGAGGATTACAGAGGTCTGACCTGATTGTTCTGGCTGCCAGACCTAGCCTGGGCAAAACAAGCCTGGCCTTAAATATTGCCAGAAACGCCGCCATTAACCAGAAGGCTTGCATCGCTTTATGCAGCTTGGAGATGTCTCGAGAAGCGGTGGTACAGAGGCTTCTAGCCAGTGAATCGGGGGTGGATTCTAGAAAAGTTCGCCTTGGGCGCTTCGGCGAGCAGGATGAGATAAAAATTATGGAAGCCAGTGGAATCCTCTCCGAGGCGCCAATTTATATTGATGATTCACCACAACTTCGCGCTTTGGATATAAGAAGCAAGGTGCGGCGCCTTCACTTCGAGCACAACATCGACCTGATTATCATCGATTATCTACAACTGATACAAGGCGATGGCAAGAATGAAACCCGGGTCCAGGAAATTAGCAAGATAACCCGGGCCTTAAAAACTCTGGCCAGGGAGCTAAATGTGCCCATACTAGCGGTGTCCCAACTCAGTCGAGCCGTAGAATGGCGAGCCTCCCATGTACCTCAGCTTGCTGACCTGCGCGAAAGCGGCAGTATCGAGCAAGATGCTGATGTCGTTCTTTTCATCTATCGAGATGATATGTATTTTTCCGCCGAAGACTGGAGCAAGTTGCATGATATTGAGAAGGAACCTTACCCTCGCGGCATCGCCGATATTAACATAGCCAAACACCGCAATGGTCCTTTAGGACAAATCAAGCTTCGCTTCCTGAGCAGGGTTGCCAAATTTGATAATTTAGAGGCTGAGCTGATTTCTGCCTCTTAAGGGTGAAAAGATGCCTAACCGGCAATTATCTAGCTCTCAAGTGAAAACAGAGTTTATCTCCTTGCCTGACTCATTCTTTACCCAGGCAATGCCTAAAATGCAAGACCTGGCTGAACTTAAGATAGTGTTATATGTTTCTTATCTTATACTGCGGAAACAAGAGCGTCCTCACCCCGATATTGTCGGCATTACTTATAAAGAACTAAAGTCTGAAATCTGTCGGCTGTCAGCCGAGTTAGATGAGGAGACACTTCGCCAGGCTTTGGACTTGGCTATAGAGCACGGCACTCTATTACTCTCGACCTTAAATATAAATGGAGTGCTCGAAGATGTTTACTCTCTGACCGCCCCGATGTATCGGGGCCCTCAGCCGCCGGCTGTCAACATCTTTGCTCTCTACGAGCAGAATATCGGCATGATAACCCCCATGATTGCTGAAGAACTTAAGGAAGCAGAGAAACTTTATCCACCCCAGTGGATAGAAGAAGCCTTTAAGGAAGCAGTTACGCTGAATAAACGCAGTTGGAAATATATCGCCCGCATCCTGGAAAGATGGGCTAGCGAAGGTAAAGGCAGTGGAGAATATAAGAGAGACATTAAAAAGGATGACCCAGACAAATACATCAAGGGCCGATACGGACACATGGTCAGAAGGTGATGTCCTCCTTCCCTCGATGGAAGAAGACCAGGGCGAAATCTGCCCTGTTTGCAAAGGGGCTGGCTTTGTTCATCCTGCGCTGAATTCGGGGCAAGTTGATTTCAGCCGCGTGGTACCCTGCCGATGCAGTAAAGGGGAGCTTCGAAAGAAAAAAACAGAATATCTTGCAAAATACAGCAATCTGGGTTCCCTGTCGCAGCTTACCTTCGACAATTTATCTCCTAAAGGAAAGGCAGCAAATGCCATTTCCCAGGAGCATTTTGCTCAGGTCTACCAGTCTGCCAAAGTCTTTGCCGACAATCCCCGGGGTTGGCTGCTATTGTTAGGCCCCAGCGGCTGTGGTAAAACACACCTGGCTTGTGCTATCGCCAACCACCGTCTCAGCTTAGGGGAACCCGTATTTTACATTGGCACTGCTGACCTCCTCGACCACCTCCGCTCTGCCTTCAGCTCCACAAGCGATACCACTTATGACGAGCTGTTTGAGCAAGTAAAGAATGTGCCTTTATTAATACTTGATGACCTTACTCTGGGAGGCGCTACCACCTGGACTAAAGAGAAGCTGGAACAACTCCTTCATCATCGCTTCAATATTAGACTGGCCACAGTAATCACCAGCGACGTACCGCTAGAAAGAATGGATGAACGCTTACGTGGCCACCTTGCTGACAATGAATTCTGCCAGGTATGGACGGTTGAGCAAAAATCCCTCCTGGAATCTCAGGGTGGCTTAGAACTAGAGCTATTACGAAGCATGACTTTTGATAATTTTGACTACAAGAGGTTGGATCTTCCCTTAGAACAGCGGCAAAATTTGCGCCAGGCTTTCAACTTAGCAGTAGAATTCGCTCGCTCACCTGAAGGCTGGTTGATATTCCACGGTGTCAATGGCTGCGGGAAGACTCATCTGGCAGCGGCTATCGCTAATTCTAGACGGACGCAAGGAAAACCTGTCTACTTTGTGGTTGTTCCCGACCTTCTTGACCATTTACGCTCCACATTCAGTCCGGATAGCAAAATATCCTATGACGAATTTTCTGAGAAGCTTAAAGAGGTTCCATTGCTGATACTAGATGACTTCGGAGAACAATCAGCCACGCCCTGGGCTCAGGAGAAGCTATATCAACTGATAAACTACCGCTATAATGCCCGGCTGCCGATGGTGGTCACCACGTGTCTCTCTTTAGAGGAGATTGAAACACGAATCAGTTCACGAATGGTGGACCCCAAGCTCAGCGTGGTATTCAACATCACCGCTCCCGATTATCGTGGCAATGTAGGGCCTGTAAGGCGAGCTAAACGCTACTGACTTGAGCTTTACCACGGGATTACACGCAATAACGTGTGGTGTGTCGTTGCGAGGCTGACGAAGTCAGTCGAAGCAATCTCGTTGGGAAGAGTGTGGACAAGGACAAGCCCCACACCTACAGATAAATGACGTCTTCCGCAGGATTATGATAATGGGCGCCGGTATCGGGGATGTGTGGCACGACCTTCTCAGCGTTGGCGGCTGGTTCATCGGTAGCCTGGTGATAGCAGTGCGCCTGTTCCGCTGGAAATAGTAGCCTTACTTTCGGAACCGCCCACGCAGAGAGACAGTCAAACCTCGCGATAGGATGTTGACGAAGGTTAGAATTACAGGACATAATATCGTATCGCAATATCGGTAGGTGTTATCACGATAGAGCAGGAGTTCTTTCTTGGATTCACAAAAATTCACATTCTATATCATGCTTCTAAAGAACTAATCTTTGGCGTCGGAATAGTTGAGGAACTGAGTCGTCATGGTTAATACCTTAGCCCGGGTACCCTCTACCCAACTCTGCACCGTTTGGCATAAGAAGGCTACCTCAAACAGGACTCAAAGCCAGTCGGAGGAAAAGTGCGAAAGCACTATACCATAACTGAGAGCGGTTTAGAGGTGCTTAAGCAAGCAAGGGATAAAATCAGTGAACTTGTAGATGAGGTGCAAAACGAGGGCGAATAATAGCTTGATTTATCCCTGAGAAGTTCAAAGGAAGGAAGAGATGAATCGCAACATGAAGAGCGGTATTTTCAGGGGCATTACGAGAAATGTATTCCTATTGGGCCTAGTTAGTCTGTTCACCGACCTCAGCAGCCAGATGGTCTTTCCATTAATTCCTTTATACCTGGTTAGCGTCTTGGGTGCTGGAGCCTCTGTAGTGGGTATTTGTGAGGGCGCTGCAGAAACAACTGCTTCACTTATAAAAGTATTCGCTGGGTATTGGTCTGACAGAGTAAAAAGGAGAAAGCCCTTTGTTCTTATCGGTTATTCTTTTTCCGCAATAACAAAACCATTATTTGCCCTGGCTAAAGTCTGGCCTCTTGTTCTTACCATAAGAGTGCTAGAAAGAATCGGGAAAGGTGTAAGAAGTGCTCCCAGAGATGCTATCGTGGCTGAATCTGTTGACCAAAGTGTCAGGGGAAAAGCCTACGGATTTCACAGGGCTATGGATGGGCTTGGTTCAGCTTTAGGAGCACTGCTGGCATTTATCCTGTTATCAATCACAAATTCAAATTATACGCAGATTTTTCTCCTTGCGGGCATCCCGGGAATAGCAGCAGTATTATTCGTCTTGTTTATTAAGGAACCGAAGGTCACAGAAAAACAACGGATTACAGAAACGTCTATGAGAGTGAGTTTCAAAGCATTACCTGCTAATTTAAGGTTATTGATTTTGGCGGCTTCGGTCTTCTACCTGGGCCATTTTGGATATGCCTTCCTTTTACTGCGAGCTAAGGACATAGGGTTGGCCGACCAGACAGCAATTCTTCTATACGTGTTGTTCTATGTTGTCTATGTCATTGCCGCAATACCGGCAGGGATGCTATCAGATAGAATTGGCAGAAAGCCGGTTTTAATTGCAGGGTACCTGATGTTTGCCATTGTCTCTTTGGGTCTGATATACACTTCGAGCCTCTACAGCGTCTTACCGTTTTTTGCACTCTATGGCGTATCCTTTGCCATGTTTGATAGTGTTCAAAGGGCGTATGTAGTTGATTTCGCGCCAGAGCATTTAAAGGCTACAACTTTGGGTACGTTTCATACCGCCATAGGCTTGGTGGCTTTGCCCGGCGGCTATATTGCTGGTATGCTATGGGATAAGATAAGCCCTGAGGCAACATTTGTCTACGGCCTTGCACTAGCAATAATCTCTTCATTATTACTACTATTGGTGAAGCCTAAGCGTGAACCCACCAGGTAGCAAGGAACCCATTGCCCCAAATGCAATGGAATGGACTTCTGCTATCTGAGTTTAACAACAACCTCTTCTACCCGTGAAAACTAGCCGGGCGTCCAGATCTTCCGGACGGTGATGATATCGACATAACCCGGCAGCATTAACGAATCGGCGGTCTTTGTATAGAAGATGAGTCCCCGGCAAGCTACCAGATATTATTATACCAATGGGAGGGAGGGGGAAAACCTGTGACAGAGGTTTAATGACCCTTCTCGGGCCTCTCAGGTGCATTCTAGCGATAATTCCAGGGACACCGACCACCCAATTAGGCCTACGACAAATTGGTGATTTTGAGTATTATTCCGACTATAGTAAAAAGTAAGGCAAGATTCCATGCCGTTATAAACGAGTAAAACAATGGCCCAGGTTTCCCGCTTTCCTCAATTGTTATTTGTC
>Ga0172362_10000620_pt1 | contig 29406 bp, 22 predicted proteins | sample LakKivs1_kivu2a2_FD_114534 | JGI IMG/M metagenome (GOLD analysis project Ga0172362, IMG submission 114534) | Sediment microbial communities from Lake Kivu, Rwanda - Sediment s1_kivu2a2 | ecosystem: Environmental > Aquatic > Freshwater > Lake > Sediment | place: Rwanda: Western Province, Lake... | reverse complement strand
TCTGGAATGCGTCCAGGACCCGGGCAACCTCGGGACTATTATCAGGGCGGCTGCATGGTTTGGGATAAAGAATATATACTGTTCCGAAGATTGTGTAGATGTATATAATCCGAAAGTGATCCAGGCAAGCATGGGAGCTGTCCTTTATACAGATGTCTGTTATGCCTCACTCAGGGATCTTGCTGAAAAAGCGGCTGAAGAAGAAATAAAAATATACGGTACAATGCTGGAGGGAGATTCGATCTATGCACATAAGCTTGGCCGTACCGGTATAATTCTTCTCGGTAACGAATCAAAAGGTATTTCAGATGAACTGATACCTTATATAACTGACAGGATAATGATCCCCAGACAAACTGATGCAGGTTCCGGTATCGACTCTCTCAACGTAGGCATGGCTGCTTCCGTAATATTTTCAGAATTCACGAGGAGCCGGGGAAGGCAGGGATAAGAGCTCAGAGCACAGAGCGCAGAGCACAGAACACTGATAATAAGTTTAAGAATAGATCAGTAGTGCTTTTTCAGGTTAACCCTCAAAGCCCAGCCGTAAGATGTTGGCGTTGATACATCGATATCTTTAACACTCGTACTAACAGGAATTAACTCCGAATTATCCGTCTTCGTATTTATTCTGACAGTAAAATCGGGAGCGCCATCCTGGTCATAATCTATCGTATCTGAGATGTTCTCAGGGATGTCACCTCTCCAGTCGATCTGCACAAATCCGGTTTTTCTTTCTTTCCATAATCCGTCAAATACAGGTTTCCTGACTACAAGTGTACATGCATCTGCCGGTTTGATGAAAGCCTCTTCGCCTCCTGTATATCTTGGATTGATCTTCATGAACGGAAGAGCTGCCATGGCTCGTGAGAGACCTGTCAGCCCGGGGAACAGGATGATAATAATAAGGAGGCAGACGAATGCCCAGGCAATACCCAATGCTATTTTGATTTTATTCATGGTCGGTGATTTATATGACAAAGTCAAGTATGCTTTTAACTGTAAAAACGATTGATCCCGCGGAAAAAACAGCAATAAAGAGGAATGATACAAAGAGGAACAGGTTCCTTGTAAAGTTCTTCATCGTACCTGGAGGAATGCCTTTGATCCCGAAGTGAATTGCCTTATTTTCGCATACATCCACGCATTTCCCGCATTTACTGCAAAAAACTGAAACTGTCCCGGCTTTTACTCCCTCTGGTGTAAGTGCAAAAAGAGGGCAGGCTGCAACGCACTTCAGACATTCCGAGCAAGCAGTTTTATCAATTTTAATTATAAAGGGAGTTACTTTGTTCGAAACCGTGTTTATTGCTCCGAGAGGGCAAAGAAAGCTACATTGAGTCCTTTTCCTGGTCATGGCAGGAAGGACCACAACAAGACCTCCAAATAATGATATGAATACACCGGCTTTCACGGCAGATTCCACATTTGTGACCTGCTCAAATTCAGTAACAGCCTTAAAGGGGCATATCCAGTCGCAATATGTGGGAACCAGCGTCAGGGCAGCTGTTAAGGCAACCATGAACAGTACTGCAAAAGGCATCCATTTCCATGTATCACTTATCTTTCTTATTACAGGTTTCTTTCTCAACCGCGAAAATCCGTCATCCCAGCCGCCATAGAAACAGCCCCAGCTGCAGAAACCTCTTCCCAGCACAATGGTTGCAGCGAGCCACAACACTATCATCGATGAGATATTGGCGAAATTGCCTAGAATTGTTCCGGGAAAAATTATCGATTTGGTAAAAGCTGCCGGGATGATCATCATTGGAATGACCAGATGGCAGAATGGTATCCTGCACTCGACAATATCAGCCTGGGAAAATGACATCGAACTTCTCATATCAACTATATTCTTTATCAGGGTAAAAGAAAGCGACACTGCAAATATTATAAAAAGCACTGCCCTGAATTTGTCTGTTTCTCCAGTATAATGCATAAGGAAATAGAGAACATTCATACCCAGGAAAACCAGGAATATAGCCAGCACCTCAGCAGGATCGGTAAAAGAAAGCCTGCCTCCTGTTATAAACACAAATGTTATGAGAAACATCGGCAGGGTATAGAGCAATGCCTTTCCCAGTGATTTCCCTGCCGGCTTGGCGGTTAGTGTATTATCCATTTATTATTCCTCCTGTTAAGATTATGACACCTTTAATTATGAATATTGCACCTGCAATACCCGTGGCAAGAATCCCTATTGTTACTATGACCTGTTTCTTCCTGATCTTACCTGCCAGGGGAACAGGGAAGAACCATAATGTTGATCCTGCAAAAAATGCAAGAAATGAAATCCAGCTTTTCATAAGAGACCCCTGTGTCGCACTCTTTGTAAGAATTATTAAGAGAGCAGGACAAAAACCGAGAGTATTAACAATACCCAGAAACAATGGGATTAGCTTCTTATTGTCAATTTTAGAGATGAATGAAGCAGGACAATCTTTTTTCCTGTTTTTATCCAGGCTATACCAGATAAGCATAACGGCAAATGCTATATACAGGATGCCCGGTACATAATTTCTGAGGAGATCCGAGGAAAAAACTGATTGCCCGAAATACCACGCAACGGTTGCAAGAATAAAATATACTAAAAGTCTGGTAATCAGAAAGACTGACAGATCAATGGCTATTTTCTTCACACTTGAAGCCTCTGCCATAAGGTATGGGAACATAACCATGCCGCATGTAACCAGGCAGGCTGACCCGCTGCTCAAACCAAGAATGAATGAATCTATCACAGGTGCTTTTCGTCTGAATCTATAATGCTAATTTACACTATCCGCACGAATTATGATAAAATGCAGAAATATCCGGTTAAACAGGGATTTATTACCGGTAAAATCCGTTACAGATGAATCTCACTTTTTAATTTCCACTAATCAATCAGTCGACTATCCTCTTTTTCCGGCGATAGCTTCTGCCGCTTTCATACCATCAACCGCCGATGAAACAATTCCACCGGCATATCCTGAACCTTCACCGCAGGGATAAAGCCCTGAGATCCGGATATGTTCCATAGTCTCAGGATTCCGAGGTATCCTCACCGGAGATGATGTCCGTGATTCAACACCTAGGATTACTGCTTCGTTTGTCAGGTAGCCTTTCATTAAAGAACCGAAATGCCTGAATCCCTCCTTCAGCCGGTATCCTATCGGGCGGGGCAGCCATTTGTGAAGGTCTGATGGTGTCACGCCGGGAAAATATGATACTCCAGGCAGTGTTGACGACGATTTGTCTGAAACAAAATCAGCAAGCCGCTGGGCAGGTGCTCTCTGGGTCATTCCTCCCTGAATCCAGGCCGATCTTTCAAGTTCCTTCTGAAACTGAAGGCCGGCCATATCACCGTATTTCCGGTAATTTTCCAGATCCTCCGTTCTTATTTCCACTACAATTCCCGAGTTGGCATACGGAGAGTTCCTTTCCGAAGGCGACATACCGTTCACAACAACTTCCTCCCGGGAAGTTGCCGACGGTACAATGAATCCTCCGGGGCACATGCAAAATGAATAGACCCCCCTCCCGTCGACCTGCCTGACAAAATTGTAGGATGCGGCCGGAAGGTATTTACCCCTGGTATTACCATGATACTGCATGGAATCAATAAGCTCCTGCGCATGTTCAACTCTGACCCCCACGGCGAACGGTTTGGATTCAAGGTCTATATTTCTCACCTGGCATATTTCATAAATATCCCTGGCTGAATGGCCTGTAGCCAGAATGATATCTTCAGATGTGAATCTTTCATTTCCTTCTGTGATGATACCTTTTACCCGGTTGCCTTCTGTCAATATATCAATGATCCTCTTTTCCAGCAGCAATAATCCGCCTGAATCAGTTATGGACTTTTTTACAGATGAAATTATCCCGGGAAGCTTGTCGGTTCCAATATGCGGATGAGCTTCATACAGAATATTTTCATTTGCTCCGTGAAGATAAAGCAGCTCAAGCACCCTTGAATTGTCTCCTCTCTTCTTCGACCTGGTATACAGCTTTCCGTCTGAAAAGGCCCCGGCACCACCTATTCCAAAACAATAATTGCTGTCAGGATCGATTACCTGTTCCCTGCTGATCAGGGCAATATCTCTTTTGCGCGCTGAAATGTCTTTTCCTCTCTCAATTATCACAGGTCGTAAGCCAAGTTCTATAAGCCTCAGCGCTGCAAAGAGCCCTGCGGGTCCGGCTCCTGCTATAATTATTTCCCTGGCATTCGAAACATTTACGGGATTGAAAGGATGGATGAGAGGATGCACAGATTCCCCTTCTGTAAAAACCTCAACCATAAGTATTACCCTGATATTCTTCTGCCTGGCATCGACGGACCTTCTGATTATCCTTACATCCCTGATTGCAGAAAGACCGGTTTTTGAAACATTTGCCGCCGTTTTACGTATAATATTATTATCGGCTGCAGCCTCCGGGGAAAGGACGATCTGAACCTTCTTTGACATGATCACTCAAAATGAAATGCCAGGATCCATATTTGCGACCTCATTTTATCAATGGCATTCCTGAACTGGGCATGTCCCGATTCAGCCTCATTAACAATTATATTCCTGATGCCGTTCGACAATTTAAGTTCGACAGAAAGCTTGAAATATGTCAGGTAAAAATCGAGACCAGCGCCGGTCTCAATGTAAAGATCAGGTCTTTTAAGCCTTATAAACTCCGGTTTATCAGGATCATATTCTTTCTTTCCTGCCAGGTCGTACCTGAAATTAAGTCCTCCTATCACATAAGGCCTGACGTTATTCAGGCGGTCACCCTTGTATTTCAGCAGCAGCGGAAATTCCAGGAATGACGATTCGATCCTCTGCTGTTCATTGTAAATTACCTGGTTCTTGTAATACCTGACATTTCTCTGGCCGAACGATACACCAGGAAGGAATCTGATATCCAGATATTTGGCAGGACGCAGGTTTGTAACGATCTGGATATTTATACCGGGGTTCAGAATGCTTACATCGGGATACAGGGAGTCTGTTTCGAAATATTCCTGCGACGGTGTTATGCTGAAGTCCATTGTATTGAATCCCAGGCTGAACCCGAAGTGCAGAAGCTTATCATCATACCATGATTCATTTTTCGGTTTCTGCTTCTGCCCTGACAGATTAAAATGGCCCATCAGGAATATAAATACCAGCACTATATAAAGGATTCTCCTGGTCACCAGATACAGTTTAAATTATTAAGATCACAAGATAATAAACTGCTTTGAAAAACAATTATTGCATTCCTGATTTGTATCCGGTGTAGATGCTGGCAATTCCACCGGTAAGTATTTTCTGATTATTCCCTGAGAAACCTGATCTCATAAGTAATTCTGTAAATCTCTCATTATCCGGGAATTGCATGACTGATTCAGGCAGGTAGCTGTAGGCTCTTCCGTGATTTGAGATAATCCTTCCTGCCAAAGGGAGAATTCTGAGAAAATAAAAGCTGTACAATTGCTTAAACGGGAACCACTCAGGTTTTGAGAATTCGAGCACCATTATCATACCGCCCGGTTTTAACACTCTGTGCATCTCATTCAATCCTTTAACGGTATCTGAGAAATTGCGAACTCCAAAAGCAACCATGACAATATCAAAAGTATTATCACTGAAATTAATCTTCTCCGAATCGCCCTCATAAAGGTGTATCAATTCAGATAATCCCTTTCTCCTTATCTTTTTCCTGCCGATGGCCAGCATATTCTCCGAGATATCTATTCCTGTTATGCGCTTCGGAGCCAGCTTTGAAGCTGCTATTGCCAGATCACCCGTACCTGTGGCAACGTCAAGGATTTCAGGATTTTTATATTTGCCTGACATGATCCTGACAGCTTTTTTCCGCCAGGACATGTCAATTCCGAACGACAGGAAATGATTCAGAAAATCGTACCTGAAGGCTATGCTGTTGAACATTGAAGTGACAGCTGCTTTCTTATCTTCCACAGGCAAATCAAATTAAATGACAAATATACCTTATTAATATATTCTTTAATATTCATATTTTTACAAGACTCAAAGTACATGCTTATGAACAAAATAGCAATGATTACAGGCGCCACAGCCGGATTTGGCAGGGCGGCTGCAAAAAAATTCGCGGAAAATGGTTATGATGTCATAATTACAGGCAGGAGAAAAGAGCTCCTTGCCCGTCTCGAAAAGGAACTCGCCGTGTTTAAAGTAAAAACACTCTCGCTTGATTTTGATGTAAGGAACCGAAATGAAGTTGAAACTTCTGTAAATAACCTGCCGGAGGAATGGAAGAATATTGATATCCTTGTGAACAACGCGGGACTGGCTTCAGGTCTGTCGCACATTGATACAGGTGATATTGACGACTGGGATAAGATGATCGACACCAATATAAAAGGGCTTCTGTACGTTACGCGGGCTGTGGCTCCCCTGATGGTTGCCAGGGGAAGCGGGCATATAATTAATATCTCCTCCATTGCCGGTACAGATATCTATGAAAACGGGAATGTCTATTGTGCTTCGAAAAGCGCTGTAACAACACTCTCAAAAGCTATGAGGATCGACCTGCTTAAACATAATATCAAAGTTACAAATGTTGCTCCCGGGATGGCTGAGACGGAATTTTCGATTGTAAGGTTCAAGGGTGATAAAGAGAAAGCTAAAGCCGTTTACAGGGGCATGGACCCGATGACTGCTGAGGATGTTGCAGAAATCATTTACTATTGCGCCAGCCTTCCTCCGCATTTCTGTATAAATCATATAGAAATAACTCCTACACGGCAGGCGTCTGCTTCGAATTTAAACAGAATGGCATAACGGTTCAGCGGTTCGATGGTACGATGGTTTGATTGTTCGATTGTTAATCAATATTAAGATTCACAATAGATTAAAACCCAAATAACATGAAAAAAATTTCAGTATTCTTATTTTCCTTCTTTCTGATGGCATTAATGTTATCAATGAATGCTTCAGCGATCAATACCGGTGATACCAGGCTTATGTCGCAGCCCGCGATAAGTGCAGATCATATTGCATTCATCTATGCAGAGGATCTCTGGATTGCTAATCCTGACGGATCCCAGCCCAGGCGGCTTACAGTCGATGAGGGGGTCGAATCTGATCCGTACTTTTCTCCCGACGGGAAACTGATAGCATTCAGCGCCCAATATGACGGTAATACCGACATATTTGTTGTACCAGCTGAAGGCGGTATTCCGGTAAGGCTCACGTGGCATCCGGGAGCTGATTATGCCAGAGGATTCACTCCGGATGGAAACAATGTTTTATTTGCTTCGCAGAGAGAGGTTTTTTCAACCAGGTACTTCCAGTTCTTTCTCGTGCCTGTAAAAGGCGGTTATCCTGTAAGACTGGATATCCCGAATGGCTGGTATGCAGCCTATTCTCCCGATGGCAAAACACTGGCATATACCCCGTTATCGCCAGCCTATACCCAGTGGAAAAACTACCGGGGCGGCAGAATCTCAACTATATGGCTCTATTCCTTTGGAGATCAGTCCGTGAAAAAAATCCCTCAGCCTCAGAGCGGATGCAACGACGCAGACCCGATGTGGATCGGGAATAAAGTTTATTTTCTGAGTGACAGGAACGGAGAATTCAACCTGTTCTCGTATGATATTTCATCTGCCTCAGTAAACCAGGTCACTTCATTTACAGATTTCCCGGTTCTTGATGCATCAGCGGGAAACGGGAAAATAATATTCGAGAAGGAAGGTTATCTTCATACATATGATCCGTCATCATCCGGTTCAGCGAAAATCACCATCGGAATAGCAGCGGATCTTCTTGAACTCCGTCCAACCTTTGTCAGCGGTTCCGGTTCTGTCAGGAGTGTGGACATTTCTCCGACAGGATCGAGAGTAGTCTTTGATTTCAGGGGAGACATAATTACACTTCCCGGAGAAAAGGGCGATCCGAGGAATATTACACTTACACCCGGCGTTCATGAAAAATTCCCGACATGGTCTCCCGATGGAAAATCCATTGCATATTTTTCTGACGCATCGGGAGAATATGCCCTGCATATCAGACCTCAGGACGGTAAGGGCGAACCAAAATCAATTAAACTGACAGGTACAGGCTTTTATGCATACGCGGCATGGTCGCCTGACAGTAAAAAGATAAGTTACTGCGATAATGGAAAAAATCTTTATGTTCTTGATCTGGAGTCCGGTATAATCAGAAAAGTTGATTCGGATGAGATCAACAGTCCCGGTGCCTTCAGAAATCTATTCAGCGACTGGACGTCGGATTCAAAATGGATAGTTTACACAAAATACCTGAAGACAAACTTCAAAATGATTTTCCTCTATTCACTGGATCAGCAGAAATCATTTCCTGTTACAGACGGAGTGAGTGATGCTTCAGATCCCGTGTTCGATCCTAGCGGTGATTACCTGTATTTTCTTGCATCGACAGATGCCGGTCCTGTGGTAAACTGGTTCGATCTTTCAAGCCAGGATATGGATATGACAAGTGCAATATATCTTGTGACCCTGAGAAAAGAAATTATTTCACCTCTGGCAAAAGAAAGTGATGAAGAATCGATAAAGGAAGATAGACCTGAAACACCTGCTCCGGCTTCCGGGAATACAAAGAAAGAGACAAAATCCGCTTCCGCTTCCGTTACATCTGCTCCGGAAAAAACTTCTCTGCTGAAAATCGATACAGATGGACTCCGGGACAGGATTATCAATCTGCCTGTAAGGGCAGGCAACTACACAGACCTTGGTGTGGCAGCAACCGGAGAGATCCTGTACATTGTAAGACCTTCAGTTCCGGGCGGCGCTTCAGTCATGAGAAAATACAACCTGAAAGACCGTAAGGATGAGGAAGTTATGGAACTTGACAGCTATGTGGTTTCTGCAGACGGAAAGAAGATGTATTATGTAAAAGGTCAGACCAGGGGTATTACTGCTGCAGGTAAAAAACCGGAGCCCGGAAAAGGGATTCTTAATACCGGATCAATCTCAGTAAAAATTGATCCGTTGGCAGAGTGGCCACAGATATTTGACGAAGCATGGAGAGTCAACCGTGATTATTTCTACGACCCCGGCATGCATGGTGTCGACTGGAATGCAATGAAAGTGAAATATTCTCAATTCCTTCCTGATGTAGCTTGCAGGAGTGACCTTTACAGGATTATCCAGTGGATGTGCAGCGAACTTGGTGTCGGGCATCACAGGTATTCCCCGGGAGCCCGCCTGAATGAACCTCAAAGAGTGGGAGGCGGACTGCTTGGAGCTGATTACCAGATATCTTCAAACCGCTACAGGTTCAGGAAAATATATGGCGGACTCAACTGGAATCCGGATCTGAGATCACCACTGACAGAACCCGGACTGAACATTTCGGAAGGTGATTATATTCTTGCCGTGAATGGTAAAGACCTGACTGCTGATAAGAATATTTACAGTTACTTCGAGAACACTGACGGAAAAATTACTGAACTTATAATTAACAGTAAACCTGAATACGCTGGATCAAGAACAGTAAAAGTTGTTCCTGTAGGAAATGAAGCCTCCTTAAGAAACCGCGACTGGGTTGAAGGTAATCTTAAAAAAGTCACGGAAGCCACCAATGGACAAGTTGCATATGTCTATGTTCCAAACACTTCCACTGCCGGCCATGAATATTTCAAAAGATATTTTTTCCCGCAGGCTGACCGGAAGGCGATAATCGTTGATGAAAGGTTCAACGGTGGAGGATTGGTCGCCGATTACTATATTGATATTCTGCAGCGTCCTCTTCAGTCATACTGGAATATGAGGTATGGCAGTGATATCAAAACACCCACCGCATCAATCCAGGGACCAAAGGTCATGATCATTGATGAAACGGCAGGATCGGGAGGCGATATGCTGCCGTGGATGTTCAGGAAATTCAAGGTCGGGACTCTGGTAGGCAAACGCACCTGGGGAGGGCTGGTCGGAACTTTAGGATTCCCTGAGTTTATAGATGGAGGATCGGTCACTGCACCCAACCTGGCTATCTGGACTGAAGAAGGGTTCGTTGTTGAGAATGTCGGTGTTGCTCCCGATATAGAAGTTGAGCAATGGCCGGCTGATATAAATAAAGGAAGGGATCCACAGCTTGAAAAAGCAATAGAGGTCGCGCTTCAGGAACTGGCGAAGAATCCGCCCAAAGAGCCGGTAAGGCCTCCTTATCCAGTGAAAGCAAGAAAATAATAATTTCCCCCGGATTGCACAGATCCGTGCTGATCAAAAATGATTCTGCAATAATCTGCGCCATCTGCGGGAAAAAATTTAAATCACAGTTTCCTTATATCAAGCATTGATATCTTCTTCCCTGTAACAGTTGTATATTCCTTCATTAGGTTGGCCGTGGTGCAGGAATGTGCAGGAATGATCTTTATTATATCACCGGGTTTGTACTGACTGATTATTTCAGCCGGAGCCTCCACTGTTCCATGCTCCTGTGACAGCTTTGTCAGGTAAGCCCCTCCGATCATCTCTCCCCAGCCATCACCGCTGTTGTCGACAACTGCTCCGTGAACTGTTCTTCCTTCCCTGGTAACGATATTGTCCTTGGCAAAATGGACACTGCCTCCGTAAATTATAATTTCATTTCTTTCAGGATGAACTGCTACTACCGGGCATGCCATCGCGACAGCAACCTGGTCAGGCAGGCATGAACCAATTATCACCTGTGTCAGGTCATAAAAAACAAAATTGCCCGGTCTGATCTCATCCACACCGGTGAAATCGTCCATGATACTGCAGGTTGGAGTATCTCCTACAGAAATTATTAGTCCCGGAAAATTTTTACCAAAATGCTTCTTCAGGGGTACCAGTCTTGATACTGTTTCATTATGAATCCTCTGAATCTCATCATAGCTTCTTGCCTTGTAGCTGTGCCCGGCATGCGTCAGAAATCCGGTGAAATACATCATCGTTGATCCTGATATCGCTTTCAGGATTTCCGACATTCTACCGGAATCATCATAATTCACGCCTGTACGCCCCAGCCCGGTATCTGTCTTGATATAAACGTGAACAGGAAACTTCAGGTTAGCTGACAGGAATTCAACTGTCGAGGCAGATTCGACAAGGAGCGATAAATTAATTTTTCCGGCGAGCTGATTTATTGTATCAATCTCAAGGATATTCACAGGAAAGGCAACGAGGATATCCTTCCATCCGGCATCTGCAAAATATTTCGCCATCAGCAGTGATGAAACGGTTATTTTTTCAACCCCGAGTTCCCTGATCCATTTCCCGATTTCTACCGACTGATGTGTCTTGAAATGAGGCCTGAATGTGATTTTATTCCTCACTGCCTTTTCTGCCATTCGCTTCAGGTTATTACGGCATTTTACCTCATCAAGAAGAAGGGTTGGTACTGTTATCATTTTAGTTTTTTCAAATATCAACAATATGCGACAGCTTCCACCTCAAGAAGACTGCCATAATGCAGTTTTCCGACAGGTATCACGCACCTTGCCGGCTTGTGATTGCCGAAAATCCCGGCATAAACCGTGTTTACGGTATCCCACAGGTCAATGTCTGTCAGAAAGATCCTTACCTGAAGAACCTTGTTAAGAGAGCTCCCGGATTCTTTGAGGAGCAGTTCAATCTTTGAAAATACCACTTTTACCTGCTCCTCTATTGAACCGGGTACCTGTCCGGAAACCGGATCGGTTGGTATCTGACCTGAAATATAGAGCATTCCATTATGTTCTATCACAGGCGAATAGTGGCCCTTTACAGCCGGCATTTTTTCTGTTTTAATTATTCTCATATTCCCCAGTTTTTATTTGGTTTATTTCCCATTCTGAATACCAGTCTGCCTCCTTTTACTATTTCTTCATGCGAAATATCTGAGTGGTTATAAGGCTTGCCGTTGAGCATGGCTGACTGAATATAAATATTCTCTTTGCTTAGATTTTTTGCCCTTATTGTAAATTGTTTCCCGGTGTAAAATGATTTGTCGAGTTTTATAGTGACTTTATCGAAGATCGGAGCTGTGATCTGATAAACAGGATTTCCCGGGCAAATCTGGTAAAGACCCATGGCGCTCATATTATACCATGCCGACATGCAGCCGTAATCATCGTCCATCTCGTCAAGATAGCCGTCAGGAGCTGCCTTGTAAATCCGGTCATTGACAGGTTCATTAAAGAATCCATGAGTCCCGTATTTCTGGACAACCGGTTCAGTCAAAAGTTTCCTTACCCATTTTTGCGTCAGCCACGGTTGACCGGCCATGTTAAAGAGGAACGGCGCCTGCAGGTCGATCTGGTTTCCTGCTGTATAGAGGTCATTATCAAAGAAGTACTCAAGTTCTTTCACAAATATATCTTTGCCGCCGAACATAATGATCAGCGAGGGAACATCATGAATTACATTCCATCGCCAGTGCCATTTACTTCCTTCATAAGTATATTTTTCCCTGTTCATGGCAGGGTCTTCAGGAAAATCGAGCCATGTTCCATCCGCAGCACGGGCACGGAAGAACTTTATTTCAGGATCCCATGTATTCCGCCAGTATTCTGATCTTTTCATAAAGTAATTATAGTCGTCGGTCTTACCCAGGGAATCAGCAACCTGGGCCAGCGCCCGGTTATCCCAGCAATATTCACCCGTTTGATCCGGCCGGGCAGGGATAAAACCTGTTGAATCATATTTTTCCGGCATCTGGAGCATTACTTCTTTCTTCATCCATGGATAAACAGATCCAATATCTGTTTTCATCAGCTTCTTGAAATAAGCATCTGCCACAACCATAAGCATATGCTCATGCCTGCATGAGGCAAATATCTGGTAGCCGTTCCTTCCTTCCGCTTTGAAGATGACTCCATGGGGAGGATGATCACTTTCCGGTAGGGAACCCCAGTTATCAGCCTGTTCGTAAAGATCCCGCAAAGATGTTACAATGTCACTGTAAACGGCCGGAAGCCAAAGGCTATACAGCGGATATTTGGTTCTGAAAGAATCCCAGAAAGCAAAACCGTCATAATGCAGATAGTCAAAAGCTGAATGAATCTGCTGATCAAGACCAGGGTAGATACCTTCGACATCAGATTGTATTACAGGCAGAAAACAGGTGTGATACAATGCAGTATAAAAGATGATCTTATCCTCGTCATTTTGTCCCTCTGCCATGATTCCGGATAAAGTATTGTTCCATAATTCCCTGGCCCTGCTTCTTGTCTGACCGAAATCATGGCTGCCGGATTCAGCGGCAAGGTTCTTCCGGGCTGAACCGATGGATGAAAGTGAAACGCCAACCCTTATCTGAAGAGTGTTATCCTTAAGTCCGCTGAACTCAAGGATTACTCCCCCGTCATCCTGACCCTGAAGTGAATTTCCTTCTTTTATCGCTGAACCGTCCCATATTTTTATCCCGGTGAAAGGAGCATCGGATTCCATTACAAAATATTTATTGCCTGAACTTCCCTCAATGCTTTTATCATCAATCTGCCTGAAGGAGAGACCTGAACTTCCCCTCCTGTTTCCCTCATAAATGAAAAGAGAATTGCTGTCCGGTCCGGCAAAGGTGTACCGGTGAAATCCGGTGCGGATCGTCGCGGTGAGCTCCGCCAGAATTTTATCTCCAGGCAGGAAAACAGAATAAAATCCGGCTTCAGCTTTTTCGCTCTTTTTATCAATTTCAGCAATGGGATTGAGGAAAAAAGTATCTGCCGGCATTCCGGAAAATGGCAGAACAGATAATTCGCCGGCCCTGTCATGCATCGTTGTTCCTCCTGAGCTGCCTCTGTGAAAGTGGCTGAATCCGCGGATATGCTTATCCGACCAGTCATATCCTGAATGGGCAAAATCTCCGTCAGCTGTCAGGCTTCCCGGCCAGGTATCCGGGCAAAGCTCAACAAGCCCGAATGGAACCAGGGCTGCTGGCAGCCATTGACCGTGGTCGCCCTGCGTGCATATCAACGGATCCACATAGTCAACAGGCTGACGCTGATCACATGAATTGAATATTAGTACAGAAAGAAATGTAATTACAGATAATAATATGCTTTGCGGACTTTGCAGCATCTTTAAGACCTTAGCTGTTTAAATCAATATATTAAATGTTACTATCTGACTGTAATATCATAGCTTAAATATTCCTCAACACCGGTAAGAACGTTTCTGAGGTAATAAGGGTAAGTCCTGGTCTCTCCCTTAACCTGTTTAGCTTTCAGGATAACGGATCCCCTGCGTGGAAGGATAAATCTACCGGGCAGTTCCGAAAGGTCTTTTCCTGTTTTAATAAACGTGTATTCAATATCGGAGCTGTTTTTCACCGAAAAATAAAGATAACCATCCTGCGAGTAATGTGAAGGACTGACAGTGACAGATCCCTTCACAAGTGGTTCTATATACTGCTTCCTTCCAACTAGCATATTAAAGAACAAGGCTGCTGTTCTTCCCTCGAACATTGCTTCTTTAACTGATTCCTCGCTCCTCTCCTTTGCAAACACCAGAGTCATTGGCCGTACAGGGTATAAATCAGTATTGTATTTATAGTCATATTCTTCATGGATATCTGAATTTCCGGTTATCACAAGGTTTTTTTCCAGAGCCCACCTGATTGCTTCGGGATACCATTCCTTTTCATTGAATACTTCAATCCCATGCATCCATCCTTTTTTATATATCGCCTCATGTTCGGCCATCCATTGCGTGGAATCAGGCTGCTGGGCTCTCCAGCCTGGATGATTCCATAATATAAATCCGCCCTGTCGTACAGCTTCTGCAAGTGCATCCATATAGTCAGGAATATCAAGAGCATCGACATCCTTTATAAACAATGCATTGAAATGACCGGGTGGCATGCTTCGGGATATCTCTCCCCCCCGTATCAGTATTATATCTGCCGCTTGGGCTGCAGGCAAAGCAACTTCGTACTGTGTCCGTTTCTGTCCCGGAAGCTTTTTCGGATGACCTTCGATGTGATCGGTTATTGCTATTGCATCGAGGCCGTCCTCCCATGCTTCATTAACACGTATTGTCGGCCAGACTGTCCCATCAGAAAAAACAGTATGAATATGGAAATCACATTTAAGAGTTTTGTAACCCGGGATATCGGGCAATGCAATCTCCTGCCGGTTGTGGATCCGGACAACATCCTCCATATTGACTGTACCTTCCTTCTGGGCAGATAAAGAGACTGACATTAGGATGATAGTCTGAAATAAAAAAAATCTTTTCATATATATATCATAATAAAAAAAGTTACCCGGTTCCTGACTCTTCTTTGCCCCCCTGCTCCTCTTCGCTTCACTCAGAGCGGGCCCTGAAGGGTGTTAAAGAATCATGTCTCTGCCATTTTGTGCATCTTAACCCTTCCCCCAACCCCTTCCCTTAAACTGTAAGGGAAGGGGCGTAACAATTTCGATTATATTAATTTGCACCCTCCCCTTATTGTTTAAGGGGAGGGTCGGGGAGGGGTTAAAGAAATCATTAAAATGCCCTATCTAAACAGCCTCGTTGGGGGGCTAGAATTATTTATTCATAAATCCCTGTTCTTTAATGGTTTGTAAAAGCATTTTTGAAAAATGAATATTATCTTCTTTCTTATATCTCACATCTGTAAATACCTGTGCGAGTGTCTCCTTATTGTTCTCCTTTACAAACTGGACAGAATCAGGTCTCTTTTCCTTTTCAGAATAATACCTGTCAATTTTTTCAGGATTATAATCCTGGTAAACCTCTTTATGCACGACAGCTTCGAGCGGTAACCTGTCAACCTGTTCAGGATTCTCTGCCGGCCAGCCAAGAGTTACTGTTGTCACAGGTATTACGCCCGGAGGAAGTTTCAGAACTTCAATTATATCTTTAACCATGTATGTAGTAGTTCCCAGGTAACAGATCCCGAGTCCTTCAGCTTCAGCTGCGATGCAGAGAGTCTGTGCGACCAGTAAAGCATCTATCGCGGCAGTCATGAAAGAGAGAAAATTATCATATCCGGGTTCTGCCTTGCGCTGCCTGCACCATTTACTGAACCTGTTGAAATCGGCGCAGAAAGTCAGGACAACAGGTGCGCCGGTAACCATCTTCTGACCGAAGTGCAAAGGCTCCAGCTTCTTTTTCATCACCGGATCCCGTGTTATTATTACGCTGTAAACCTGCATATTACCGGTAGTGGATGCACGGCAGCCTTTGCTGAGAAGATCATAAAGCAATGAATCTTCTATGGGCTTATCTGAATATTTCCTTATTGTTTTCCGGTTGAGTAAAAGCTCATCTATGCTCTTCATACAAGTATATCATATATTATTTACAAAGGAAGCATTTTCCGTTTAAACCTCCTGACCCTTTGATAAGGATTTTCTTATCTTAGCATTATACGAATTAAACCAAAAAATATATTCTCATGAAAGAAAGAATTCTGATTACCGCGCTTCTGTGGATATTCATTTGTTTATACACTGTTGATGCACAGAAGAAAAAAGAGTCGCCAAAGGAGCCTGAAAAAAAAGAATCAGGCATAACTGCATCCACTTTTTCAGGCCTTTCATTCAGAAGTATAGGGCCCGCATGGTCTTCCGGAAGAATCTCGGATTTCGCGGTCAACCCGCAGAATCATTCGGAGATTTATACAGGAGTGTCAGCAGGCAATATCTGGAAGACAACCAATAATGGCACCACATGGTCGCCTGTTTTTGACAGCTATGGAGCATATGCCATAGGTTGCCTGAAGATGGATCCGAATAATCCGTATGTGATCTGGGCAGGAACAGGCGAGAACAATCACCAGCGCCAGCTGGGGTATGGAGACGGAGTCTACAAATCTGAGGACGGCGGGGCTAGCTGGAAGAACATGGGGCTCAAAGACTCAAGGCACATTGGAATGATCGAGATAGATCCCCGGAATTCCGATGTTGTTTATGTTGCTGCGGAAGGTTCTCTCTGGGGACCAGGCGGAGAGCGTGGACTTTACAAAACCGCCGACGGAGGAAAAACCTGGGACAAAGTCCTGGATATCAGCGAGAATACTGGTGTAAACAATATTATAATGGATCCGAGGAATCCCGATGTTCTTTATGCAACATCCGAGCAGAGGAGAAGACATGTATATACAAAAATAGGTGGCGGTCCGGAATCGGCTGTATATAAATCCAAAGATGCAGGAAAGACATGGGAGAAGATCATGAAAGGACTCCCATTAGGAGATATCGGAGGAATGGGAATAGCAATCTCTCCTGTTAATCCTGATATTTTGTATCTTATTATGGAAGCAGCAGGTGATTCAGGAGGTTTTTTCAGATCTGTCAACAGGGGAGCATCATGGGAAAAAATGAGTTCGCATCACTCAAGCGGGCAGTACTATAACGAAATATACTGCGATCCGAAAAACCCTGATAAAGTTTACAGCGTTGAAACAATATCTCAGGTGACACTCGACGCCGGAAAGACCTGGAATCCTGTCGGTAACAACCAGAGACACGTTGATGACCATGCATTGTGGATTGATCCTGAAGACACAAAGCATTTCTATATCGGAGGCGACGGCGGCATTTATGAAACATTCGATGAGGGTAAAAATTACATATTCAAATCAAACCTGCCGGTAACCCAGTTCTACAGGGTCAATGTAGACAATGCGCTGCCTTTTTACAATGTCTACGGAGGGACCCAGGACAACAACTCAATGGGAGGTCCTTCCAGGAATACGTCAAGAAGCGGTGTAGTCAACGACGACTGGTATGTAACTATGGGCGGTGATGGTTTCTGGGTCGCTATAGATCCGGTTGACGAGAATATTGTCTATACTGAATACCAGTACGGTAACGCATTCCGCTACGACAAAAGAAGTGAGGAAACAGTAAGTATCAAGCCGATACCTCCGCAGGGTGAGAAGACATACCGCTGGTACTGGGATGCACCCCTCATAATAAGTCCTCATAATCGCGAAAGGATATATATGGCAGCCAATAAGGTATTCAGGAGCAATGACAGAGGTGACAGCTGGGAAACAATATCGGGAGATCTCACCAGAAATGAGGACAGGAACCAGTTCAAAGTTATGGGGAAATACTGGAGTGTTGATGCAGTTGCCAAGGATGTCTCAACCTCACTCTGGGGATTAATAGTATCGCTGGCTGAATCGAAAGTCAAAGCAGATCTTCTCTATGCCGGAACAGATGACGGTGTAATAGCCGTTACCGGGGACGGAGGTAAAAACTGGACAAGAGTAACCACCTTCCCCGGCATACCTGAATATACATATGTAAGTGATATCCTTCCTGACAGGTTTAATGAGAATATAGTATATGCCGCCTTCAATAATATGCTCCAGGACGATTTCAAACCATATATCCTGAAAAGCACTGATAAAGGGAAAACCTGGACTCTGATCACCAATAAACTACCGGCAAACGGTCCTATTCACACAATTGAACAGGACCCGGTAAATCCTGATCTGCTTTTCGCAGGTTCGGAATTCGGATTCTATTTCTCTGTTGACGGGGGCAATGAGTGGATTGAATTCAAATCAGGATTACCGACATCGGCAGTGAGGGATATTGTTGTCCAGGAGCGCGAGACTGATCTGGTGATCTGTACGTTCGGAAGAGGCTTCTATATACTCGATGATTATTCTCCGCTCAGGAACTTCAAGAAGGAAATACTTGACAAAGACGGTTTTATCTTTCCTGTCAGGGATGGAAAAATGTTTGTCGAAACGGATGGATTTGATCAGCAGGGTTCCATGTACTTCAAGGCTCCCAATCCTGCATACGGAGTCGCAATATCCTGTTTCATAAGGGAAGTACCAAAAACAGATAAAGATATAAGGAAGGAAAAGGAGAAAGCCCTCCTTGAAAAGGGAGAAAAGATACCACAGCCTTCCTATGAAGCGCTCCAGGCTGAAGAAAAAGAGATAAAACCCTATCTCATTTTCACAATAACCGATGAAAGCAATAATGTTGTAAGACAGCTTTTCAACTCAGCATCCAAAGGAGTGAACAGGGTAAACTGGAACTATTCCTATGCCGGTTTCTCACCTGTAACTGCAACAAAATTTGATCCTCTGAGCACACCGAGAAACGGCATACAGGCAATGCCCGGTAAATATAAAGTTTCCCTTTCAATGTATGCAAAAGGTGAAATAAAAGAACTTGCAGGACCGGTTGAATTTACGTGCAAACCACTCGATATTGTTACATTCCCTTCCACCGACAACAACGCAAAACTTACCTGGCTTAAGGAAGCATCAGAATATGCACGAACCGTTTATGGCACGATGAACTACACAGGCGAACTCCTCACCAGGGCGAATGCAGTAATGCAGGCATTGCAGGGGACACCATCTTCAACCACGGAGATGAAAAAAGAAGCCTCAAGGATAATTGCAGAGATTGAAGCCATCCAGTTCAGGTTCAGGGGTCCGGCAGCAAAGGCGAGCCCGGAAGAAATTCCCCCTACGGATGTTCCTCTTGCCGACAGGCTCGGCGAGATTGCAATAACCAGTTACAGTTTGAGCGGCAATATCTCAAAAATTGCAAAAGATCAGCTGGCAATACTCAAATCAGAATTCCCGCCGGTGCTTGAAAGATCAATCCGCGCCGGGGAAGACATAAAAAAACTGGAATCTCAGCTTGATGCTGTCAAAGCTCCGTGGACTCCCGGAAGAGTGCCGAAGCTATGATGAGTAGAGGGCGTGAGGACGAGAGAGCGTGAGGGAGTGAGAGGAAGAAAATTATGGAAAAGGAGTTATTGGTTTTTAAAACGGATTTGTTTATAATTGTTATATTAAATTCCTCCTTACCATCAGAACCAAAAAACCATAAGACAAAAAGACCATAAAACAAATAACTATGAGCAGACCGGTAACATTATTCACAGGGCAGTGGGCAGATCTCCCGCTGGAAAAGGTATGCCAGAAAGCCAGGGCATTCGGTTATGACGGGCTGGAGCTGGCATGCTGGGGCGACCATTTTGAAGTAAGCAAAGCCACTGAAGCATACTGCAGGGCTAAGAGAAAACTTCTTGACAAGTACGGGCTGAAGGTATTTGCAATATCCAATCATCTTGCCGGACAGGCTGTTGCGGACAGGATCGATGAGAGGCATAAAAGCATAGTTCCGGATTATATCTGGGGCGACGGCAATCCTGAAGGTGTGAGAAAACGCGCTGCAGAAGAGATGATAAAAACAGGTGAAGCAGCTAAGAGGCTGGGAGTGTCAGTCGTTGTCGGCTTCACCGGAAGCCCGGTGTGGCACCTGGTATATTCGTTTCCCCCGGTGCCTCCTAAAATGATCGAGGATGGCTACAAGGAATTTGCCAGGAGATGGAAACCGATTCTCGATGCATATAGAAAGCTGGGAATACGTTTTGCTCTTGAAGCCCATCCGACAGAGATCGCCTTTGATATATCCTCTGCAAGGAGAGCCCTCAAGGCTGTGAACAATCATCCTTCATTCGGTTTTAACTATGATCCCTCCCACTTTGGATACCAGGGTGTTGACTACGAACAGTTCCTCTATGCTTTTGCAGACCGTATTTTCCATGTTCACATGAAAGATGCCTGGTGGTCGGATACCCTGACCGAAGCAGGTGTTTTCGGCGGTCATACTGAATTCGGGACCAAAGGACGTTTCTGGGATTTCAGGAGCCTTGGCCGCGGAAGGATTAATTTCGAGGAGATCATCAGGGCGCTTAACCGTATCGGATATAAAGGGCCGCTCTCAGTCGAATGGGAGGACAGCGGGATGGACCGTGAGCACGGAGCTTCTGAAGCCTGCGCTTTTGTAAAATCGGTAGACTTCCCTACTTCCGGCATAGCATTCGATTCAGCATTTGAAAAATAACAAATTAACTTTTTACTGACAAACCTTAAACTGATCTTTAATGGATTCCTCAATCAAGAAAACCCAGTTGTTCAATGCAAGCTGCGTTGCGCTGGTAGTCACCGCCCTGGCGTTTGCCACCAGGGGTTCTTTTGTCGAAGCATGGGCTACAGAATTTAACCTTACACATGCCCAGGTGGGATGGATCGTAGGAACAGCATTCTGGGGTTTTACCCTTGCTATGACATTCGGTGGTCCTCTAGTCGATATTATCGGCCTTGGCCGTATTATTGCGATAGCGTTTTTCTGCCATGTGGCCGGAATTGTACTCACAATTGTTGCCACAGGATTCTGGACTCTGTTCATTTCGACTCTGTTCGTCGGAGTAGCTAACGGAAGCGTCGAAGCTGCCTGTAATCCGTTGATCACCAGTATGTATACTGATGAAAAAACAAGACGTCTTAACAGGTTCCATGCATGGTTCCCTACAGGAATTGTAATCGGAGGGCTTGTTGTTTACCTGTTCAACAACATCGGACTTGATAACTGGAGATATGCCATGGGTATAATGCTTCTGCCCACTTTCGCGTACGGCTATATGTTCCTGAACAAGAAATTCCCTCAAACCGAAAGAGTGACTTCAGGTTTTTCTTATAAGGATATGCTGAAGGCATGCATCAGTCCTTTATTCATTTTCATGGCTTGCTGCATGATCCTTACTGCAGCAACAGAACTCGGGACAAACCAGTGGATAGCTGCATTGCTGGCAAACGTTTCCGATAATCCGATCCTCCTGCTTGTATGGATCTCAGGTATTATGGCGCTGGCCCGCCAGTTCGGAGGTACATTTGTCCATAATACAAAATCGACGGTTATCCTACTCTTATCATCAATCCTGGCATTTGCGGGACTGATAATGATGGGCTACACCTCCGGCGTGGTTATGGTATTCCTGTCAACAGGCATTTTTGCCCTTGGTGTGGCATTCTTCTGGCCTACAATGCTCGGGTTTGTTTCTGAGAACGTTCCCACGAGCGGGGCTCTGGGCCTTGCAATAATGGGAGGTATCGGCTTCCTGGGCGGAGCAATTGCACAGCCGTCGCTCGGTGCTATCTTTGATGCCCAGACTGCTGCTGCAATTCCTTCAGGACAGGCAGCTGAAGTACTGAAAACCGCCGTGGAAGGAACACAGGAAGCCCTTATGTGGGCAAAAGCCCAGCTGACAGGCGGTGTGCATACGCTGAGATATGTTGCGTTGGTACCTGCTGTGCTGATAGTCGCGTTTACATTTTTACATTTCAGAAAAAGATGACCCCCCTGCCCCCCTGAAGGGGGGTTAAGTCCTGGTATTGAAGAGAATTCTTCGTAACTATGAATTATACCCCCTTCAGGGGATGCCCCTGACGCTGATCGTCAGGGGCGGGGGTCTAAGACAGAGAAAAACAAAGACGTAATGCTAACAAATACAACTAACTATATAATTATGAGAAAGATTAAAATGGGAATGATCGGAGGCGGCATAGGCGCATTCATCGGAGATGCACATCGCCGTGCATCACGTATCTGCAACGACTATGAACTGGTATGCGGAGTGTTTGATGTGGACTATGAAAAAAGCAAAGAATTTGCCGTCAGGGAAGGGATACCAATCGGACGATGCTACAGTAGCGTTGATGCAATGATCAAAGCTGAACTAAAATTACCCGCCGGGGAAAGAATGGAGGTTGCGGCAATTGTAACTCCCAATGCTCTGCATTATCCGTTCGCGAAGAAACTGCTTAACGCCGGATTCCACCTGGTGTGCGAAAAACCGATGACAATGACTGTCAGAGAGGCTCTTGACCTTGAAAAGCTAGTTGCAAAAACCAGGAGAACATTTGCCCTGACACATACTTATACAGGCTATCCGATGGTGAGACAGATGAGAGACCTGATAAGAAAAGGTGTCCTGGGAAATATCCAGCGCATAGATGCCCAGTATTACCAGGGTTGGATCAATTCGATAATATACGGGACAGACAGCAGGATTACCGGAATCTGGAGGCTCGATCCTAAACATGCCGGAGTAAGCAGCTGCATGGGCGATATAGGTGTTCATGCATTCAACCTTATTGAGTATACCACCGGCCTGGAAATCAAAGAGATCCTGTCCGACCTCAGCCAGGTTAAGGAAGGTATCCAGCTTGACCTTGATGGCACTGTTCTTATCCGTTTTAACAAAAATCTGAAAGGTGTGATCCGTGCAAGCCAGGTCTGCGGCGGCCTGGAGAATGATATTGTAATTTCGGTATACGGATCAAAAGGCAGCCTGAGATGGGGACAGGAAAATCCGAACTACCTGTACTTTTTCCATGATAACGGGCCGACAGAGATCTTCAAGCCTGCTCATGGCTATAATGAGAAGCTCGCAGAAGAAGGTCATACAATGCCGGCAGGTCATCCGGAGGGTATCTATGAGGCTCTGGCCAATATATATAAAGGTGCAGCCAGATCGATCAGAAAGCAGAAGTTCAATCCCGCAGAGTTTCCGACAGTCCACGACGGTGTCAGGGGAATGAAGTTCATTCATGCTGTTGTGAATTCGAACGCCAGGGGGAATGTGTGGGTGAGTATCTAAGCATCAGCCTACGCTAAAGCTACGGCTGACAAAGCAGGGCTCCAGCCTACGCTAAAGCTACGGCTGGCAAAGCAGGGCTCAGGGAGAAGAGTTTTTAGTATAATCCTCATTGAGCCAGATTACCTTTTGTTCGGGTTTGTGAGGCTGACCGATGATATCCCTGTAGAGATCCGGACGACGGGCCCTGGTGTAACGTGAGCCGCCTGACTGATCCAGCTTTTCGGGAGTACAGAGTGCAGTTACAAAATCATCCCCGAGCCTGCGGCATTCTGCTATAATATCGCCAAAGGGATCTATTATCATTGAACATCCGTTTTTCAACTGATCATCATCCATGCCTATAGGATTGGCAAAAACAACATAGACGCCATTGTCATAAGCGCGGGAAGGCAGCCATTTCATTAGCCATTCGCGGCCTTTCAGACCGTCAAATTCCGACCGGAGCGATGTCGGATCAGATTCCCTGTCTGCCCACAGCTGAGGATCGACAAATCCCGCTCCCGGCCGTGTTGACGGCGTACACATCGTGACATGCGGCATGAAAATGATATCTGCACCCAGGAGTGCCGTCGCCCTCACGTTCTCAATTATGTTGTTGTCGTAACATATAAGTATACCGCATTTCCATCCTGCAATATCAAAAACAGTGTATGAATCGCCAGGCGTAAGATATTCACTTATGAACGGGTGGAGCTTATGATGTTTAGCAGCTAAACCATTTTTGTCGACACAGACACAGGTCTTGTAGATTCTTCCATCACTGTCTTTTTCAAAAAGGCCGGCAAGTATCGTTATATCATTCTTTTCCGAGATCATGGTGAGCCTGGCGACAGAATCCCCGTCAGGGACAAATTCTGCCAGATCCAGCAACTGTTCCCGCGACAGTTTCCTTGCAAATGTATATCCTGTTATTGAGCACTCATGGAACAGAATTACCCGGGCGCCCTCAAGAGAAGCCTTTCCTGAGAGTTCTTCAATCCTGGACAGATTGTACTCCTTATCGCCGCTCCTGTGTTCAAACTGAACTGTAGCGACCCTGATACTATCCATATTTCAGGATTATCCTTTATTTCTTCCTCTTGAACAGCAAAAATGCAACTCCCGTGACGACGACAAGTGCACCAATTATTATTGCGATCGTGGGAACAGAGCTCTTGCCTGTTTCGCCCTCAGTTTTTTCATCTTCGACCGCATAGTAAAATGTCGGCTTGGCATCAGTGTCGATATTGACCGTATCCTTCTGTGGTTTCGGCTGTTCCTGCGCCCGAGTCAGCCCTGATCCGCAAAACATTAAAAATACCGCTAATGAGATAATCAGAATTGTTCTTTTCATTTTAATCATTATTTTCAGTTAAGAATCATTTCATATTTTTTAACAGACTGTCGTACTTATATGCAATATCCGGATCGGTTTTCCTGTAACTGTCAGCCAGTGCTTTAACCGCATCCTTGTATCCGGGATTTATTGTAAGGCATTCCCTCAATAACCTCCGTGATTTCTGAACGTCATTTTCCATTAATAATCCGGCAAGTTTGACGTAAGCGCTGAAATATTTCCGGTTTACGGCGATCAGTCTCTCATAATAACTTTTTGCCTCCTCCCTGTTTCCAAATCTCTTTGCAATGTTTCCGAGGTACATCAGGGCAGTTTCGAAATAAGGATTCATTTCCAGGCTCTCTTTTAGTACTGAATCAGCCCGATGCCGGTTCCCGGAATTATAAAGAGCTCTCGCAAAATTATAAAAAATCATTTCATCTGTGTTATCAACCTTTAAAGCTTCACCGAGAAGACTGATGGCCAGACTATTGTACCATTCTTCAAGCATTTTATAACCATAATAGTCTTTCCTGGTTTTTCTTTCCAGCACGGCGCACACCGGTATATCATCTGCAAAGATGACATGTATCGCGTTTGAAGGCGGCCACTTTTCACCTTTAAGCATTGAAGGATGTATGTACCTGTTTGCAATAATAGCATAATCCCAGTCATAAATGCTTCTCTCCTCATTTCTGAAATAACAGGTCCTGATCCCCTTGTGTTTACGGAAAAACCATTCGACCGTATGGTTGCCGCCGACAATGGCACTGTCTATTCCTTTTTTATCAAGGTAACCGATGAGCCATTTTGCCGCTTCTGCCTGGCTGACGTAATAATAATCAGTCTCATAATTCCCGTAGGCTCCTTTTAATCCTCCGGTTATCTGATTATAATACAGGTATTCATAGGGATGGTTTTTTATCATGAACTTCAGAGGATGGACCGACATCAGGAGCAATGCCAGCATTAATCCCCATCTTATGAACTTGTTCTTTAATGAATCAATGAATGAACAGAGGGCAATTGATGATACCAGAATTATTACAGGATAAAGGAAGAGGAACTGGCGCCACGAGCTGTAAAGGTTTGACTTTTCAACAATAACAAATATTGCAGGGAAAAGGATTGTGAAGAATAAAAATATGAAAATCAATGATTTGCCGTTCCTGAACAGCCTGTATGAGAAAATGAATCCTGAAAATACTATCAGCGGAATGGTGATAATCATCGATTTCGGAAGATAGTACCATGGCATATTATCGGACCATTCGTATTTTCCTTCAAAGATCTGCCGGAAAGTTTCAGGGAAGTGTGCCATTACCCTGTATGATTCCAGAACATTCCTCAAAGGATCCTGCAAGGCATACGGCCAGAGCATGATGCCCATAAAATAACCTGCACCCGAGATCATTATAATCAAGATCAGCCTTTTACCCCATTGTCCGGGAACTACTTTCTTTTCAGCCCGGAACTGAAAAAGGATGATCAGAATATAAAAGAGGAACAGATAGCATATCATCAGCAATCCGCCGGCTCTGATGCTTATCGCGAAGGCAATGCTTAAAACGAGAAAAATCACATCACTGACCAGAATCCTTTTATCTGAAAACAGTACACGGAACGAAAAAAACAGCGAGGAAATATATCCGAGGGCAAAAGGGATATCCTTCAGATTGTTTTGTGAATGTCCGAGGAATGTCGGGGAAACGGCAAACAGGAGCAAGACCATTATTCCGGAACCATATCCGGCGAGCCATGACGCGAAAAGAGCTGTGATAAAAACCGTCAGCCATCCTGCCAGGGAGCTCATTATGTGGCGGAAAGCATATATGTCGTCAATACTGAACCACTTTGCGAGGATAGTTACAATGTTGTCGTAAGACTGACCATAATATTTAAGGTGAGTGACAGGAGTATTCAGTGCAGACTGGTCCCTGCCATGAGTAGTGAAATAATTATAGACGTCAACCGAATGCCTGTAATGAATAACCTCATCGCAGGTAATGCCTGCATCCCGGCTCTGCAAGAGCATAAATACCATGAGCAGGGCAGAACAGACAATGAAAAGATATTTCGTTATCGCCTTCTCCATCACTTCCCGTCATCGCCGTAGAATTTCCTCACGAAATATATTGGTCTGTTTTGTGATTCTTTATAGTTCCTGAAAATATATTCTCCGATAATGCCAAGGAATACAAGCTGTATCGATCCAAGGAAGTAAATACTTAAAAGTGTTGACGACCAGCCGGGTACAGCAATGCCGGTCGCTTTTGCCACCAGCACATAGATCCCGGCACCAAGGAAGATGATTACACCTATTGTTCCAAGAATAAGGCAGCAGCGTATAGGAAACCTGGAGAAAGAAAAAATAGCATCGGTCGCCAGCCTGAAGAGTTTTTTCAGGCTCATCTTGGGTTTTCCTCTGAAACGTTCATCCCTGACAAATTCGACAACTCCATGTCTGAATCCGATGAAAGACCTGAGACCCGGCAGATAGCGCACTTTTTCACGCATTGACAGAAGGGCATCAAGGGCGATTCTTTTCATCATCGAGAAATTGCCATAGTTCTCCATATTCCTGATATCGCTTATGTATCGGAATATCAGGTGAAAGATATAAGTATACAGATTTCTGCCGGTGTTTCCTTTTCTTCCTGTCCTCTTCCCGCTCACAACATCAAAATCCTTTTCTTTGATTTTGCGGTACATCTCTGCAAGCAGTTCAGGAGGGTCCTGCAGATCCCCGTCCATCATTGCCACGATATCGCCTACTGCATATTCCAGACCCGCAGTATATGCCGCCTGGTGTCCGAAATTCCTTGATAACGACAGTAATTTGACCTTCTGATTCTTTGCTCTTAATGCCAGGATCTTCCCAGAACTTCCGTCACTGCTGCCGTCATCAACAAATATGATCTCGTAATCGGAAGTGATGTTTTCCATTGCAGCAATAGTCCGCTGTGAAAGCTCATCGATAAGCTTTTCCTCGTTATAAACCGGGATTACAAGAGATAACATTTAATACGGATTTCCTTAGTGGATCTTCGTGTCTTTGTGTCCTGGTGGATTAAAAGAAATAGCCACAAGGACACTAAGGCACTAAGTTACACAAAGGGATTTTAATTACTGCTTTGTAAGCGTTTTAATGCATAATCCACATCATCCTTTAGATCCGGATCTGTTTCAAGAGCCTTTATACCCGGGATGGAATAATCAGTGCCCATCCAGCTCAGTTCCCTGAGGATAAGCTTCTTAGCCTCCTTTGATGCGTCACCGGCCTTTATAAAATCTGTCATCAGCTTTTCAATCTCAAGAAGTTTCTCCGTATTTCCCGAAGCATCCCTGATCTGACTCTGGATGTATGTAAAATATCTGGTGCTTTTCGGTATATCGTAACTTTTCAGGTTTTCAAATGCATCATCAAGAGTTATTTCGGCAAATCCGGGTCTGAGCACCACACCGGCGGCAGTCGGAAAATCAAAAGGTACTTTCTGCGTGACATTTCCTGTTGCGGCCCATTCGGCACCTCTCTGAAGAGTAACGAGAAAACCTGTGCACTGCATTGCAGGGCCTCCCCCCTCATCGGCATGCCCCATTGCAGTGTGGAATACCCTGCCGTTGCCATAGCTAATCACCATAAGCATTGGTTCATCCCTGCCTGTTCCGTCAAACGCAGTATCGGCATAAGCTGTTGCAAGAACTGTCATATTGACGGCGGGGCCCCGGAGATTCTGATAGAGTTCATCGGATCCATGCATCCATCTGACCGGCAGGCCTTTTGTAACCGGATGATCGGTAACCCTTGTTCTGACTTCAAAATCATGTCTCTCACCGTGTCCGCCGGCAGGACCCGCGGAAGCATCAACAACCAGCTCATTGCGTGAATAATAAACATAGGGGCCGTCTTTTTCATTACGTCCGTTCCATCCGCCCAGCCCGGTTATCTCATTGTATTCTTTCCAGTCAGGGAAAGAAATGCTGGCACCATGATAAACTACCACGCCTCCGCCGGATCTGACATATCCGACAAAGTCGGTTCTGGTTTTTTCCTGCCATAGATCGCCGCTGTAATCGAGCACAACGAGCTTGTATTTTGAAAAATCAGGATTGAAGGAAGACATATCCCCGCCTTTTTCAGGTGTGGTCATGATTTCGACGGTAAACATTCCTGTTTCTTCCAGGATCTGTTTAAGCACCGGAGAGCTTGCTTTCCAGTTATGTTCACTCTGACCTGTGATTATCAGTGTTTTATAGACATCACCCTTTTTGCATGATGCTGTAAAAAGGACAGTGATGACTATCATCAAATATGTTAAAAGCTGCTTTTTCATTTCCGCAATTTTAAACTGTTGGTAATGTCCACGGAGCACGGTAAGGTCTGCTGAGCAGCCTGCCTGCCCTGGGATTTCCTGTGATTTCTTCCTTATCAGGATCCCAGTGAATAGTCTCACAGGTTGTCATGGCTATCTCGCCGAGCAATCCGACTGAAATAGCCCTGTATGCCACTTCTATCGGGGCAATGGTCTGTTTCCCGGATTTTGCGCAGTCGACAAAATTCTGCCAGTGGTTTTCACTGTTATATAAATGTATTTCATTTTCTCCGATCACTTCTTCCAGTATTTTCGGGTCCGAAGCTGAAAGCCTGTTACCCCTGTCGGTGTGAATCCATCCTTTATCTCCGTACCATGTGGTTCCCATACCGAGCTTCAGTTTCGAAGAATTTGCAACTCTCATC
>Ga0172362_10000619_pt1 | contig 29444 bp, 26 predicted proteins | sample LakKivs1_kivu2a2_FD_114534 | JGI IMG/M metagenome (GOLD analysis project Ga0172362, IMG submission 114534) | Sediment microbial communities from Lake Kivu, Rwanda - Sediment s1_kivu2a2 | ecosystem: Environmental > Aquatic > Freshwater > Lake > Sediment | place: Rwanda: Western Province, Lake... | reverse complement strand
GAGTATTTTATCAAAATGGTCCGTCACCGGGGGTATATGATCGGATGGACAGTCCTCCGACAATTGTAGATATTAATAATGACGGTTATGACGAGATAATATGTGTTTCGGGTCGCTATAATTCAGGTAATCCTCAGGGAAGGGTATTTATTTTGGATCGTACCGGTAATACCATTCAGGGATGGGGTTATGACAGTCATGTTATTAGTATTATGAATACAGGATACGCCAATATCCTGTGGTTGCCTGTAACATGTGTTGGCGATATTAATGGCAACGGTGATATTGAAGTAATAATAGCTGATCATGATACCATACACATCTGGAATGCTGACAGCAGTAATTTCATTGATCCGATCTACGTCCAGGGATTGCAGGCAAAATTTATAGCTCCTTTGATCGCAGATGTCGATGACGATGATGACATGGAAATCATTGTAGCATCAAATGATCCAGTAGGAGCGATATACGCGTTTAACATCGATGGCTCCAAGGTTCTCGGTTGGCCTCTAAGTGCAAAAGGAGTATTTGCAACTCCCTGCATTGATGATATCGATAATGATAGGAAAAATGAGATTATTGCCACTTCCGGCTGCGATATATATGTTTGGGATACTGAAGGAGATGCAGATAAGATAGAGTGGGGAAAATACCGGCATGATTCATACAACAGCGGGATTTACGGTAATTTTTGTCCATATTATGCTAACAGTCCTGTTGAAATAGATGAAAATACGGAGTGGACAAAAAATTACACTTTGCAAAGTGATGTCATTATAGAAGACGGCGGTACACTTACTATTTATAGTCATGTTGCAATGCCGGAAAATGGGAAAATAACAGTTGAAGTCGGTGGACAATTAATCCTTGACGGGGGTACATTGACGAATGCATGTACGGGACCATGGCAAGGTGTGGAGGTACAGGGCGATCCTCGTGAGGAACAAATTCCGAACTCCAATCAGGGTATGATCTCAATTGTTCATGAAGGAACTATTGAAAATGCCAAAATCGGTGTAACTGTAATTGATGGAGGCATTGTCCTCGCTGACTCGGCCAACTTCATCAATAATCATATAGCAGTGGAATTCAGACAATATGATGAAGAGAATATAAGCCTTTTCAGTTTTTGTGAATTTAAGTCCAATGAAAATTGTTTACCGAAAGCACCACCATTAAATTTTGTAACCTTAACAGATGTTAACGGCGTTGAATTTAAAGCTTGTTCTTTCAAGAATACCTGGGATTCCGATTACGGTGAATTGGTTGAACGAGGTAATGGTATTTTTAGCATCAATTCCAGTTTTTATGTGGATTATGAGTGCCGTAACAGTACGGTGCCTTGTGGTGATTATCAGTACAACTTATTTCAAGGTCTTAATTATGGAATTTATGCCATTGACATTGGCTATGATAATTCAATAGTAGTCAGTCATACAGAATTCATGGAAAATATCAAGGGCTTATATCTAAGTGGTTATCAAAACGGTATTGAGGTTACATCGAATGATTTTAACCTTTGTAATACGATCCTCAATATCAACAGTTATGGTATGTATCTGGATCAGTGTACGGGTTACCATGTTGAAGACAACCGTTTTCATAATGAATCTGTAGTGGGTGATATCCCGGGATTATACATTAATAATTCAGGTACTGAGGACAATTTAATTTATAATAACCGGTTCGATACACTTAATTATGCAATTATTGCACATAATATCAACCGTGATGACAGTCAGGAGAAAGGTCTTTGTATTAAGTGTAATGATTTCAGGAGCGACACCTATGACATTTCAGTGACAGTCAGTGCACCTTTGGTCAATGAGGATTATGGAATAGCCGAATACCAGGGATCAATGGATCAATCTGATGATGCTCCTGCAGGAAACACTTTTACCGAACATGGTTCACATGACTGGGATATTTATAACGAAGGAAATAATATTGAGTATATTCATCATTTGGTATCTTCGACACCTTTAAAGGTTAAGCCTGATCCGAACAAAATATCCGAGAACGTTAATACAAAAGAAAACAAGAGTGCAAACTATGATAAAGAGAAAAGCTGTCCTTCTATGCTATTTTGTGGAGGTGGCGATAAAGAAAATTTAAAATCGCTTCTTGCAGTGGCAGAAACCAACATCCAGGCAATACAGGCTGAGCTGACCGAATTAGTGGACGGTGGAAATACAGAAGCAATGAATACAGACGTATTGACAAGTATTCCGGATGAAGCTCTTGAGATACATGATCAGCTACTGAGTGAATCCCCCTATCTTTCAGATACAGTGATGAAATCGGCCATTTCCAAGGAAAATGTCCTGCCTAATGCAATGATACGGGACGTGCTGGTAGCCAATCCTCAAGCCGCAAAATCTGAAGATGTTTTAACAGAATTGGATAACCGTTGGGATCCGATGCCTGATGATATGATGGATGAAATAATGGCAGGAAAAGATTCACTGGGTGCCAAAGAGATTCTGGATTCAAAGTTGGCCAAATACAGCTTGGATAGGTCAAATGCTTTTCATACCCTTGTCAGGCTGTACAAGAATGATACGACAGATGCTTCAGCCAAAGACAGCTTAATAGCTTTCCTGACCAATGATGAGGCTTTACAGTCAAAGTACAGCCTTACATTCTTGTATCAGCAATTCAATGACAGCATACAGGCCGATGCTGTCTTAAATAGCATCCCTGATGATTTTGATTTGACCGGTGAGCAACAGGTTATACATAGCAACTATATGTCTTTATTTGGAGTATTGCGGGCTTTGTTACACGACAGCCTTTCTATTCTTGAACTCAATGAAAGTCAAATCAATACCTTGCAATTACTTGCAGAGGATGATCAGTATGTACCGGGTGTATTTGCAAGGAATATTTTATTAGCCAATGGATTATCGGATTATGAAGAACCTGTTATATTACCCGATCCATATAAATTATCGCCGATTAACAAAAATGAAACAAAAAAAGTCACAACAATAAATCGTACAAGGAATTTGGCCATTTATCCAAATCCTGCAAAGAAATATTTTATTGTTGAATACCAACTTGAAAAAGACGCCATGGATATACAAATTGAAATTCTGGATATGATATCCAGAAAAGTGGTTGAAATGACATTACATGGGCAACATGACCAGGTGGTCGTACCGGTTAATAATTGGCACCAGGGTATCTATTTGGTTCGTCTGATGGCAAATGGCCGTTTAATGGAAAGCCGGAAAGTAGCGGTGGTTGATAATTGATGCCGTCCGGATGATACATACAGTTCTTCCTTAACTCATTGTCATTATCACGTATTTTATAAATCGAAAATCAAATTCGAACATCGATGTATCGCCCAATCGACAATCGTCCAATCCAATTAAATTTCCCCTTATTTTAATTAGAACTTGAAAACTTTGTACATTTGCACTCCTTTCAAAGTCAAAACAGGTATTTATAATTATTTCGCCTTCTGTGCGTTTATCTAAGCAAAAATAAGTTGATATGGCAGCTATCGGACGAATCAGGAAACACTCAACGCTGATCATGATCATTGTGGGCGTGGCCCTTGCATCTTTTGTGCTGGGTGATTTCCTCAACCCCAGAAAATACAGCCGCAGGAGAATGGTCAATATCGGTGTGGTCGACGGAACGGACATCGCAGGGACAGATTTCAATAAAAAAGTGGAGGAAGACCTGGAGATGCGGCGTCAGAATGCCGGCAATCAAAGCATCTCACCCGCCGAGCAATACTCCGTCAGGCAATCGGTATGGCAGGAGATGGTGAGCACCATCATCCTTGGAGAACAGTACAACAAGCTGGGCCTGGTCGTGTCGACGGATGAGCTCGACGATCAGATCCGCGGCAACGAACCCCATGAATACATCGTCCAAAACTTCAAGGATCCCCAGACGGGTAAATTCAATCCCGCGACGGTGACACGTTTCCTTCAGAATTTCAATAACCTCGATCCCGAAGTCCAGAAACGCTATCTCATGCTCGAAAGCATGATCAAAGCCGACAGGCTGCACACGAAGTACAACGATCTTATTTCCATGGGTTACGGTATCCCTGATCTGTTCGCCAAAGATGATTACATGGATAAGAACAGAAAGGCCAAACTACGTCTTGTCGGCGTCAAGTATGCCACCATCCCCGACTCCACCGTCACCGCCTCCAATGAAGATTACGAAGCCTATTATGACAAGCATAAGGCAGACTTCGAACAGGATGCCTCCGCCGATATCGATTATATTATTTTTCCCCTGACCGCCTCACCTGAAGACCGGCAGAAGATAGCCGAGCAGGTAGACCAGATCACGCAGCAGTTCAGGACCACCAAGGATATCCCCAATTTCGTCAATGCCGTCTCCGACAACAAATACGACAGCACCTGGCATAAGGAGGGCACCCTGCCGGTTCAGATCGATTCGGTCATGTTCCATTCACCCGTCGGCACCGTCTATGGACCTTATATTGACAATGATGTTTACTACATCGCCCGGCTCGTCGACGTCCAGATGCGTCCTGATTCCATGAGGGCTTCCAACATCCTGATCGCATATCAGGGAGCCCGCGGCGCCCAGGACATCACACGGACCAGGGAACAGGCCAAACAACAGGCCGACAGCATTTACACCGCCCTGAAAGCCCGTCCTTCGGAATTCACCGCCATGGTCCTCAAATATTCCGATGATCCCTCCGCCAAACAGAATGGTGGCGATCTCGACTGGTTCCCCGACGGTAAAATGATCTACCAGTTCAATCAGGCATGCCTGGAAGGTCAGGTTGGCGACATTGTCAGGGCCGAAACCCCCTTCGGGTATCACATCATCAAGATCACGGGCAAGAAACCCCTGGAAAAGGTGGTGAGGGTGGCCATGATCGACAGGGCCATACAGCCTTCCAACGAAACCGACCAGGCCATATACCTTAAGGCTAACGAGTTCGTGAGCCGGCACCCCACGCTCTCCGCCTTCGAGAAAGGCGTACTCGACGAAGGACTGGATAAACGCTCGGCCGACAAGGTGGAACCGCTGTCAAACAACATCGCCGGCGTTGACGACCCCCGGCAGATCATCAGGTGGATTTACAACGATAAAACCCAGAAAGGCGACGTGTCACCGGTATTCGATATGGGGAACGCCTATGTCGTCGCCGCCGTCAGGGAACTTTACGAAAAAGGCATAGCACCCCTGAGTGAGGTGCGCGAAAGAGTAACACCCCTGGTGTTGCGCGAAATAAAGGCCACGAAGCTCATCGGCCAGATGAAAGAAGCCCTCGCCGCCGGCGATGACCTTTACAGACTGGCACAGAAATTTAACACCACGGTCGATACGCTCAGCGACCTGACCTTTGGATCGTATAACATACCCAAATTTGGTCCCGAGCTGGACGTCATCGGATGGATCTTTTCCATGAAACCGGGGGAGGTGTCACCACCATTGAAAGGGACACAGGCTGTGTATGTCGTGGCCCTCGACCAGTACATCGAACCACAGCAGCAACCCAATTATCAGCAGCAAATCAGCTTCATGGCCAACTCGATGAAATCAAGGGTGAGCCGTGAAGTGTACAACACCCTCGAACAAAGGGCCGATATCCAGGATAACCGGGTTAAATATTATTGACCGGTACCGGGATTTCTGAATCATTCTGTCGTGTCTTCCTTAATACAGGAAAAATAATTCCGTTCCTGAACGGAATCTCCTGATTATGTTTGTTTATTTATGTATTCATCCATAAACGGGAAAAATCATGAAAAAGGAATTATTACTCTTGACCGTCCCACTGGCGCTATTGCTCGCCCAGTGTCATCAGCCCGGAATGAAAAATGAACAGGCCGCCAAGCCCACGGCGGGTGTGGGGCAATATTTCATTCAAAAAACCCTCGACAGTCTCATCAATTACGGTGGTGAGGTGAACAGCTTCAGAATGGAGAAAGGCGTCAAACAGTGTGCCCTGTTATGGCGTGCAAGCGACGGCGACGACAGCAGTTTCATGAACTTCTGCCTGAACAATTTTCTCGACACCAACGCGGGCCGTGATTCGATGTTCGTAAAGCTGTCGCATAATACCGAGATCCTCTCGGGTAATTTTCTTCGCATGATCCTTGCCCTCCGCAAACCCCTGGACCTTGATGAAGGAAATATCAGCCCTATCGATCTTTTATATGGCGGTTATGATCCCTCATCCCATATGCTCCAGGATTTCTTTGACAATCAGATCGCTTTCATCACCGCCCTTAACTTTCCTTTTTACAACCTGGATGAGAAAATGACCTTCGGTCCTGAGTGGACGCGTGAGCAGTGGGGTTACACCCGTCTGGGTGATCTATATACGGCGCGTGTCCCCGCCAACCTGCTGCAAGATATCACTACGGCCACCACCAGCGCCGACACGTACATCTCCGAGTACAACATTTACATGGGACGATTAGTCGATTCCAACATGAAAACCTGCTTCCCTGCCGGTATGAAGCTGATCTCCCACTGGGGGCTCAGGGATGAGATCAAATCAAACTACCGGAACGAAAACGGATTGGTAAAACAGGAAATGATCTACGAGGTGATGAAACGCATCATTGACCAGTCCATCCCCCAGGCGGTCATCAACAATAATTATTATCGCTGGGAACCTTACCGGAACATCGTTTATGAAGATACGGTGCAAGTCGATGTCAATCCCGAACCCGACACACGTTACAGTCATTTGCTCGATAATTTCAGGGCTGTGAAAGCCGTCGATCCGTATGAGCCTTATTATCCTACCTTTATAGAGAGAGCTTTTGACAAGGGCATGGAGCTCCATGAACAAGATGTCGAAAAGCTTTTCACCGATTTCCTCACGGCGCCGGTCATCAAACAGATGGCCGCTCTCATCCGTCAGCGTCTGGGAAGGGATCTGAAACCTTTCGATATCTGGTACAACGGCTTCAAACCTAAAAATCCCTATACCGAGGAACAACTGGATGAGATCGTCAGAAAAAAATACCCCAACCGTGAAGCTTTCGAATCCGACCTCCCGAACATTCTGATGAAGATGGGTTTCAGCCAGTCACGTGCTCATGAGATCACATCGCATATACAGGTCGATGCCTCCCGTGGCGCCGGGCACGCCTGGGGTGCGGGCATGACATCGGAGAAATCACACCTCAGGACGCGCTTCGAAAAGAACGGCATGAACTACAAAAGCTATAACATCGCCATCCATGAATTCGGTCATACCGTCGAACAGACCATCACCCTTCACGATGTGGATTATTATATCCTCAGCGGTGTCCCCAACACGGCCTTCACCGAGGCGCTGGCCTTCCTCTTCCAGAAACAGGACCTCGACCTCCTCGGCATTCACAGCGTGGATACCGATAAAGAGTACCTGGAGGCCCTGGATAACTGCTGGTCGACTTACGAAATCATGGGCGTGTCGCTGGTCGATATGAACGTGTGGAAATGGATGTACGCTCATCCCGATGCCACTCCCGCCGAGCTTAAAGAGGCCGTTATCAGCATTGCCAAAGATATCTGGAACACCTATTATGCCCCCGTCTTAGGCATGAAGGATGAACCCATACTCGCCATTTACTCCCACATGATCGATAACCCGCTTTATCTGCCGGCCTATCCGGTAGGACATCTGATCGACTATCAGATTGAAAGGTACTTGAAAGACAGGAAATTGCCGGAAGAAATTGAATGCATTTATACCGCCGGTGACATCATCCCCGAGCTGTGGATGGAAAAAGCTGTCGGATCGGAGATCTCGGCCGCGCCCACCATACAGGCGGCCGAAGAGGCCTTAAAGCATATCGGGGAATGATTGATGGTGCCCTGATCAACAGTTTCATGTTCTCGTCCCATATCGGTGAATTTGCCGCCCTGTTCGTGGCTTTCTGCTGGACCTTCACCGCCCTGGCTTTTGAGAGAGCCAGCATCAGGGTGGGGTCGCTGGCCGTGAACCTGATCAGGATGGTTCTGGCCCTGATCTTTCTCAGCCTCTTCTCCTATCTGCACCGCGGGATACTCTATCCCATTGATGCTTCAACCCATAACTGGTTCTGGCTGGCCGTCTCGGGTTTGGTGGGTTTCGTGTTCGGTGACCTGCTACTCTTCGAGTCGTACACCATCATCGGGTCCCGTATAGCCATGCTGATCATGACCCTCGTGCCGCCCATCACCGCTTTTGTCAGTTGGCTCATCCTGGGTGAGCGGATGGGCCTGCTGAATTTTTTCGGCATGATGATAACCCTCGCCGGCATCTCGCTGGCTATCTTCGGCAGGGGGCTGAACGGGGAGTGGTTCAGGCTGACACATCCCGTCAGGGGTATTCTTCTGGCTTTTGGAGGCGCCGTGGGCCAGGCCGTGGGGCTGGTGCTCAGCAAATACGGCATGGGCTCCTACGATGCTTTCGCCTCTTCACAGATCAGGGTGACCACCGGCATGGTTGGTTTTGCCCTGATCATCCTGCTGTCAGGCCGCTGGTTTCGCCTCCGCAAGGCCGTGGTGGACCGCAAAGGGATGAGAGCCATCCTCATCGGGTCCTTCTTCGGGCCCTTCCTCGGCGTGTCGTTCTCGCTCTATGCCGTGCAGCACGCCGTGGCCGGCGTCGCCGCCACCATCATGGCCATCGTGCCCGTGCTGATCATCGCACCCGCCGTCATCATCTTCAAACAAAAAGTGACAGTCAAGGAAATTATCGGCGCCGTAATAGGTGTGGCCGGCGTTGCGATATTCTTTTTATGAGATGCTCGTAACCGCCGGCCGACATCATTGCAGCAAGCGTTCAATAACCTTGGGAAACCACTCGTACTCCAGCCGGTGGACTTTCTGTGCCAGCGTCTCCGGTGTGTCCCCCCTTTCAACAGGACAACGGACCTGGAAAATGACCTGCCCCGCATCGTATTTCTCATTGACGTAATGAATGGAGATCCCCGACTCCTTGTCGCCGGAACGAATCACGGCCTCGTGGACGGCCATGCCGTAAAAACCCTTACCACCATATTTGGGTAACAAGGCAGGATGGATGTTTATGATCCGGTTGGCGTATTGTTTTAGTATGTTTTCGGGCACCAGCCAGAGAAAGCCGGCCAGTACCACCAGATCCGTTTTATTTTCCCTCAGAACATCAAGAATAGCATCGGTTTTATAAAAGACCTCCCTGTCGAAGACGTAAACGGGGATATCTAATCTCCTGGCACGCTCAATGACATAAGCATCCTTTTTATTCGACAGGACGATGGCGACCCGGATAGAAGTATGCTTCTGAAAGTATCTGATGATATTCTCGGCATTGGTTCCGCTACCCGACGCAAAAATGGCTATGTGTTTCATGTTGAACGGGATTGGCATCCGCAAAATAATAAAATTATTTTTGTTTTTCACCGATAAAATTGCTTTCTTTGCACGCTGTTTAACCAAAAAAGTTAAAACTATGTCAGACATTGCGTCACGAGTAAAAGCAATCATCGTCGACAAGCTGGGTGTAGATGAGAATGAAGTTACACCTGAGGCCAGTTTCACGAATGACCTAGGAGCCGACTCCCTTGATACCGTTGAATTAATCATGGAATTCGAAAAAGAATTTAATATTGCCATCCCCGACGACCAGGCTGAGAAAATCGGCACGGTAGGTGAAGCCATCGCTTACATTGAACAGAACATTAAATAAGACTTTTTCTTAATGGAATTAAAACGCGTTGTTATCACCGGATTAGGTGCACTGACACCGTTAGGCAACACAATACCTGAATACTGGAAGGATTTGGTTGAAGGCGTGAGTGGAGCCGAATTAATCACCCGATTTGATACAACCAACTTTAAAACACGTTTTGCCTGCCTGGTAAAAGGTTTTGATCCGCTGAACTTTTTTGAGCGCAAGGAGGTCCGGAAGTATGACCTGTATGCCCAGTTTGGTCTGGCCTGCGTCGATGAATCGGTCAAAATGGCCGGTCTTACCGGCAACGGATTAAATCCTGACCGCATAGGTGTTATATGGGCTTCAGGTATAGGCGGTCTGGAGACTTTTCTGGATGAGATCATCACCTTCGCCAGGGGTGACGGCGTGCCGCGTTTCAATCCTTTCTTCATCCCTAAAATGATCGCCAATATCACCGCAGGTCATATCTCCATACGTTACGGTTTCAGAGGGCCAAATTTTGCCACCGTCTCGGCCTGTGCCTCTTCGGCCAATGCCATTGCCGACGCCTTCAATTACATCCGTCTGGGCAAAGCCGATGTCTTTGTCGCGGGCGGCTCCGAAGCGGCCGTCAATCAGGCGGGGATAGGTGGTTTCAACGCCATGCACGCCATCTCAACACGCAACGATGACCCCGCCACGGCCTCACGACCCTTCGACAAAGACCGCGACGGCTTTGTCCTGGGCGAAGGCGCCGGAGCCGTCATCCTCGAAGAAATGAACCACGCCCTGAAACGCGGCGCCACGATTTATGCCGAGCTGGCCGGTGTGGGCCTCTCAGCCGATGCCTATCATATGACATCACCGCAACCTGAAGGCATAGGCGCCAGCAATTCCATGAACTATGCCCTCGAGGATGCCGGCCTGAAACCCGAAGAGATAGACCATATCAATACCCATGGCACCTCCACACCCCAGGGTGATATCGCCGAAGCCCGAGCTATCGTCAGAACCTTTGGCGATCATGCCTATAAGATTAATATCAACTCCACCAAATCCATGACCGGTCACCTGCTGGGTGCCGCCGGCGCTATCGAAGCCATCGCCGCCATCCTCGCCATTTATCACGACACCATTCCACCGACGATCAACCATTTCACCGATGACCCTGAAATAGACAACCGCCTGAACTTTACCTTTTACAAAGCCGTAAAAAGAACTGTCAATACGGCATTGAGCAACACGTTCGGATTCGGCGGTCATAATGTGTCGATCATCTTCAAAAAGTTCAACAGTTAATCCTTTGGATTTGAGAAAGTTTAAGAATTTTAAACTCCACCGCTCCAGCGACAGGGAGCTTTCAGGCACCATAAAAAATATCTTCGGTTTTCATCCCGGCAACATCTTTTTATATAAGCTCGCTTTCAGGCACCGGTCGGCCGCCCAGGAGATATTCAACGGGATCAAGATCAGCAATGAAAGGCTCGAGTACCTCGGCGATGCCGTGCTGAGCCTGGTGGTCGCCGACCACCTCTTTAAGATCTTCCCCTTTAAAGATGAAGGATTCCTCACCGAGATGCGCTCAAAGATCGTCAGCCGTGTCCAGCTGAACGTCCTCTCACGCAAGCTCGGCATCGACAGGCTCGTCCAGGCCAACCAGAGCGGGCCGTCACCGTTCCGCTCCATCGCCGGCGACGCCTTTGAGGCTTTTGTCGGCGCCATGTACATGGATAAAGGATATGATTTTACCAAAAAAATCATCATTAACAGGATCATCAAACTCCACATCGATATCGACGAACTGGAAACCCTCGATATCAATCCCAAAAGCACCCTCCTGGAGTGGAGCCAGAAAATGAAAAAAACACTCGACTTCAAAGTGATCGGAGAAATAAACACGGGCATGAAAAAACAGTACATCGTCGAGGTGTTCATCGATGATGTTTCGTACGGACAAGGGCAGGATTTCTCCATCAAAGGCGCCGAGCAACTGGCCGCTGAAGAAGCCTGTAAAACCATCTTCCCGGCCGAAGAAACAAAAAAAGAAGAGTGATGGCAAAAAAAATCAGACTGCAAACGGATGAAGATTACGGAGCTTACACCATGCTCGCTCTGTCATGCCATCTAAAGGATTACCGCATCTCCTTTCTCATCAATAAACACCTGAAGCTCAACCTAAAAAAAACCGGTGATTTTCAATATTACCCGCTGAAGACGGAACAGGCACTGAGATATTCATTCTACTACTATCATGACCCCGAACGGATGATTTCCTATTACCTCCTCTCCAACCACCATCCCGATGGAAAACTGTTTCCTTTGCTTAAACAAACCGATTATTTCCTTGTAATCGAAGGGGTGCTGGAGACAAAAGAAAAACAGGAGATCATCCGGACGCTGCTCTCCGTCCCGCTGATCAACATGGCCTTTGAAGTGGATATGCCGTCGCTGAAAAACATACGGTATTTCCTTGAAGACCTTGAGATGCACATGATTGAAATAAGGAAATCGCTGTGATCATAAGCCTCCTGCCCTGTCCTTTTTCCATTTGGTATAAGGATGTGACACCAGGTTGACGTTATAATACCTGGCATCGCCGGTGATCTCCTCTCCCACCCACCGGGGTTTGTCAAATAGCTGCCGCTCGCTGTCCAGTTCAACTTCGGCTATCACCAGGCCCTCATTCTCACCGAGGAACTCATCCACTTCCCATACAACACCTTCCAGCGGTATGCGATAACGTATTTTTTCAATGAGAGGTTTAAGGCATAAAGAATCAAGCATTTCACCGGCTTCCGGCGCAGGAACAGGGTATTCAAACTCTGAGCGTATCGCTCCCCTCGAATCACCCTTGATGGTGATGTAGCCCCTGTCGCCGGCAACACGTATCCGCACACTGCGCTCCTTGTCCGTGCACAGGTAACCCTGACGGTACAGGGTACCCAGGGCGAGGCGTTTATAATCACTGCCTGTGACAAGGTACTTACGTTCAATTTCGCTGGGCATAACCGCTGTTGTGTCAGGTTACCTTTAACTTAAGCATCCGGCATCCGGTTTTTATTAAACATATTTATCGCCTTTTTCCGTCCTGACGTCATTGACAAACTGCCTGATCTTCTGCTCTTCCGATTTCCTGCATACCAGCAGGATGCCATCCTGTTCCACGACAATGTAGTCATCCAGTCCCTGGAGTACAACCAGCCTATCGTCAGGCATCTTGACGATAGTATTGGTCAGGTCATAGGCCATGACGTTCCTTCCTTTGATCGAATTACCGTTGGCATCCTTCAGAAGATGTTCGAACAGGGAGACCCAGGTTCCCAGATCGGACCAACCGAAATCGGAAGCCAGGACGTATACATTATCGGCTTTTTCCATGACCCCGTAATCAATGGAGATGCTCTTACACACGGCATAGGTCTTACTGATAAAGTCTTTTTCCCCGGGCGTGTTATAGTAATCCTGGCCCTCTTTAAACACGGCATCAATGTCGGTAAGGTGATCGCGAAAGGCTTTCATAATGGCTTTCAGCGACCAGATGAAAATGCCGGAGTTCCAAAGGAAATCGCCGCTTTTAATGAACGAACGGGCCATTTCATATTCCGGTTTCTCGGTGAAAGTCTTTACCTTTCTGATGCGCGCATCCTCGGCATAAGGATAAGAGTCCATAAACTGAATATACCCGTACCCTGTGTCGGGCCGGCTTGGCTTAATACCCAGTGTCAGAAGCCAGTCATTATTCTCCGAGGCCTCCAGGGCCGTGGTGATGACCTCAATAAAGACATCCTCTTTTATGATGATGTGATCGGAAGGAGCTACCACCACCACCGCGTCGGGGTTTCGGCTCAGGATCTTGTAATTGGCATAGGCAATGCAGGGAGCCGTGTTGCGGCGCATGGGCTCAAACAGAATCTGACCCTCATTAAGGCCGGGGATCTGCCTCCTGACCAGATCACCATAATTTTCATGCGTGACAATATAAATGTTCTCACGGGGACAGATCTTTTCAAAACGTTCAAATGTCTTTTGAATGAGGGTTTGTCCTGTTCCCAGTATGTCAATAAACTGTTTGGGATATGACGTTCTGCTCATAGGCCAGAAGCGTGCGCCCACACCGCCGGCCATGATCACACAGTAGTGGTTGTCGTTCATCTTGTAGATTTCATGCAATTATTTGACATTCTATATTTTACAGCAACAAAGCCAGATATGATGCAAAAATAAGAAACCCTGACAATTGGGCTCACGGATCAACCGGATTAATTTGGGTGACAGGATTGAACAGGTATGAACGGTGGTTATCCTGGCATATGCAACGGATACGCTTTCTAAGCTTTTCTTTTTTCCTGAATCGTCTGCCGTCATTCAACCGGAAAATGGTATCAACAGGCACGTCGTCGAGCAATATCCGCTCCGGTGCCTGATAACGTTGCAAGACCCTTGTCAGTTGCGTATCCGTGACAATGGAGGCATAGGTATGACCGAGATAATGTTTCAGGGCCAGGGTGACATCACCCGGGAAAACATGCCGCTCCAGCAACGGCATCATAAGATTTCTATAGAGGTTTTTCCACTCCGTACCATGGGGTCGCACGCGGTTTCTATAACGCTCCCATGTCATCGCATGAGCTATTTCATGTGCCAGGATGATGAGAAAAGTAAAGGGGTGAAGGTCACCGTTGATGGTGATGTAATGGGTATGACCGTTACGTGGAGGATGATAGGTGCCCAGCTTGCTGTGCCTGGAAGGCGTGAGCCGCAAAACGACGGCACTGTTACTAAGCCATTCCAATACCATGTCATCACTTCCTCCCGGTAGATGACCCTGCAGGAGCTGCCTATGGTCTGCCATCGGCCGGGATATTTATAGAGTTGCCGCTACCATTGAGCAAATAACAACCGCAATCATACCGCTCATACTTTCTCTTCAGTTTGCTCTGGTTTTTATTCCTGGTATGACGATGCTTACCTGAGGTGTAATTTCTGGAGGAAGCACAGGAAGACAACAACTCTGTGAGCCCGATAGCCACGATTAAAAGGATAATAAATAAAAAAAGATGTCTCCTCATACCACGTCCTGAACAAAGGCTAAAGGTAAAAAAATAAACCGTCTTATCATCCCAATTTTCAGGTATATTATCACCTCACAATTAATAAATAATCGCTATTTTAGCTGAAATATTTTCCAGAATGAAATTTTTTTTTCATCTAGGTCAATATTTCCTGGTGATGCAACAGGTTTTTAAACGGCCTGATAAATTTCGCATCTTTCATCAGCAGGCCGTCAAGGAAGTTCAGTTATTAGGTCTCGAATCGCTGGGGATCGTGTCGATCATTTCCGTCTTCATGGGAGCCGTTGTGACCATACAGATGGCTTTCAATATCGACTCCCCACTGATCCCTTTATACACCATAGGTTTTGCCACCAGACAGTCCGTTGTACTGGAGTTCTCCCCGACCATCATCAGCCTGATCCTGGCCGGCAAGGTGGGTTCGCGTATTGCCTCGGAGATAGGAACGATGAGGGTTACCGAGCAGATCGACGCCCTTGAGATCATGGGGGTTAATACGGCTAATTTCCTGATACTGCCAAAGATAGCGGCAGCCATCTTTATCAACCCGATTCTGATCACTCTGAGTATGGTTCTGGCTATTTTCGGGGGATGGGCCATTGGAACGCTTACCCATCTGGTCACCTCACATGATTTCATTTACGGTATTCAATCTTTTTACAGGTCATACGACATCGTCTATGCCGAGATTAAAACGGTGGTTTTTGCCTTCCTCATCACCTCCATCTCAGGCTATTACGGATACATCACCAAGGGAGGGGCCCAGGATGTCGGAACGGCCAGCACGAAAGCCGTGGTGCAAAGCAGCATTTTCATCATACTGTTCAACCTGATACTAACACAGTTATTGCTCAATGATTGAAGTACAAAATCTGACAAAACGGTTCGATGGCAAAGAGGTGCTGAAAAATATTTCAGCCACTTTCAGGAAGGGGATGACCAACCTGATCATCGGTCAGAGCGGTTCCGGAAAGACCGTCTTGCTCAAATGCATCATCGGGCTCTATGCCATCGATGAAGGTAAAGTCATCTTCGATGAGCGTTGTTTCGGCGACATGTCGCTCAAAGAGCAGAAAAACCTGAGAAAGGAATTCGGCATGCTGTTTCAGGGTGGTGCTTTGTTCGATTCCATGACGGTGGAAGAAAACGTCATGTTTCCGCTGACCATGAACACCGATATGACGTATGATGAAAAACTGGAAAGGGTTAATTTCTGTCTGAAAAGGGTTGACCTCGAAGGCACCAATAAACTTCTCCCCTCACAGTTGAGCGGAGGAATGATCAAACGCACCGCCATTGCCCGTGCCATCTCGCTCAATCCCCAGTACCTGTTTTGTGATGAACCCAACTCGGGCCTGGATCCCAAGACAACCAATGTCATTGACAAGCTGATCAGAGAGATCACCAAGGAATACAACATGACCACCATCATCAATACTCATGACATGAATTCGGTGATGGAAATAGGCGATACGGTGGCCTTTATTTACAAAGGTGAGCTGTGGTGGACCGGAGATAATACAAACATCCTCTCCTCGGATAACGAAGAGTTCAATGATTTTGTCTTTGCCACCAAGCTGACGCGTAAATTGCGGTCATGATATCATTTTCCCATGCCATGAACCTCCTTGATATCATCCTTGTCGTTCCTTTGATCTGGTTCATATACAGGGGATTTGTCAAAGGATTGATCCTGGGTATCATATCCCTGGCATCCCTGATATTGGGAGTCTATCTGGGATTCCGTTTCGCAGTACCTGCAGCGGATATGATCAGTACCCATTTTCATGTTGTCACGCCCTATCTGAAGCTCATCGCCTTTGCCGTGATTTTTCTGGCTGTAATCATCATATTGTTCATCTTCGGCAAGCTGCTCGAGAAAGCCATCGACCTGCTTGCTCTCGGTTTTCTGAATAAGCTGCTGGGAGCTCTCTTCGGGCTGGCCAAAGGAATTATCTTCATCAGCCTGATCCTCTTTGTCATCAACCTGGTGGATGTCAACCACCGGCTGATTACCGACAAAAACCGTGAGGGCTCTGCCCTTTACAAGCCCCTCTCGAAGGTCGTGCCCAAAGTGCTGGAGTTACTGAAACTGCAGGACATCAGGTTGAACAAGGCTTCCCCTGACGATACGACCCTGACTGCCACAAGTGTTTCAACCCGTGATGGCTTTGACCCCGGGTAATTCTTTCCCTTCAATGTATTCTAGCATGGCGCCACCGCCGGTGGAGACATATGAAAACCGATCCCCCAGATGATATTTGTTTATGGCCGCGACCGAGTCACCGCCGCCCACCAGCGAGAACGCTCCTTTGCCCGTCGCTGCCACAATGGCTTCGGCAACAGCCCGTGTTCCCTTTTCGAAAGCAGGCATCTCAAAAACACCCATGGGTCCGTTCCACAGAATGGTGGAAGAACGGCTGATGACCTCTGCAAAGGTCTTGCGGGTGGCAGGGCCGATATCCAGGCCCAGCCATTCCTCCGGGATCGTTGTGGCGTCGCAGACCTGCTGCCGGGCGTCATTATCGAACGCATCTGCAGCCACGATATCCTCCGGCAATGCGATGCTGACACCTCTGGCTTTGGCCTCATCCATGGCCTTCAGGGCCACATCCAGCAGATCGTCCTCCACCAGCGACCGGCCGATATGGCCTCCCATGGCTTTGATGAAGGTGAAGGTCATCCCGCCGCCGATGATCAGGTTGTCGACCTTACCGAGCAGGTTATTGATGACTTCGATCTTGCCCGATACTTTGGCGCCGCCTAAAACGGCCGTGAAAGGCCGTTGAATGTCGACCAGTACCCTGTTGATATTTTTCAGCTCCCCGGCCATCAGATAACCGAACATTTTATTCTCAGGGAAAAAACCGGCGATGATGGAAGTGGAAGCATGAGCCCGGTGGGCCGTCCCAAAGGCATCATTGACGTAAACATCGCCAAGCGAGGCCAGAGTGGCGGCAAAATCCCTGTCACCTTTTTCCTCCTGCTTGTAAAAACGAAGATTTTCAAGGAGCAGCACCTCACCGGGTTGTAATCCCCCGGCCAGTTTTTTAGCTTCTTCGCCGATGCAGTCACCGGCAAATAAGATGCCTCGCCCCAGGACCTTTGAAAGATAAGGTATCACATGCCATAATGAAAATTTGTCTGCCGGTCCCTCTTTCGGCCGGCCCAGGTGCGACATTAAAATGACCGAACCTCCGTCACCGAGGATTTTTCTTATCGTGGGAAGAGCGGCATCAATACGGGTTGTGTCGGTAACCCGGTAGTGTTCATCCAGCGGCACATTGAAATCAACCCTGATAAGGGCTCTTTTACCTTTAAAATTAAAATCTTCTATTGTTCTCATGATCTTGAGTATTTGTAAGATGAGTAATTTCAGGTCTAATGCTTAAGAATTCGGGAACATGGTCATTCAAAATTAAGTATAACCACAGGAATAAACAAATGAAAGCCCCCGATGGGCAATAGATTATTAACGGTTATCATTGGAATTATTAAATAACTTTGCCGTATGATAAAGTTGTCCGTCGTCATCATCACATATAATGAAGAGAGAAACATTGCACGATGCCTTGACTCGGTGAAGAATATCAGCGATGACACCGTGGTGGTCGATTCCTATTCGGCGGATAAAACCGGCGAGATATGCCGGAGCAGGGGTGTGCGATTCATAATCCACGCCTTTGAGGGCTATGCACGTTCCAAAAATTTCGCCGACAGCCAGGCGAAGTATCCGTATATCTTATCCCTGGATGCCGATGAGGCCCTGTCACCCGAGCTGGAACAATCCATTCTGGAAGTCAAAGCGAAATGGACGCATGATGTTTATGCGATGAACCGCCTGACGAACTATTGCGGTCACTGGATACGTCATGGCGGCTGGTACCCCGACACCAAACTGCGCCTGTTCGACAGCCGTAAGGCATCCTGGTCCGATGCCCTCGTCCATGAAAGCCTGATACTGCATCCCGGCAGCCACAGCGGCTTTCTGAAAGGCAATATCCTGCACTATTCCTACTATTCCATTACCGAACACGTGATCCGCTCCAACCAGTTCTCCGACCTGGCCGCGGAGGAATTATTCAGAAAGGGGATAAAAGCCGACCTTTTCAAATTAGGGATTTCACCCTGCCTGCGGTTTATACGGGATTATTTCCTTAAAATGGGCTTCCGCGACGGCTACTATGGATACCAGATCGCCAGAATAACAGCCTATGCCGTATTTATGAAATATGCCAAACTGAGAAACCTTTATCATTCACAGCATGATTAATCATTTGCAGCATCAACAGGTAATCCCCTGATCAAAATGACATGACTCCTGCAAAAATCATCATCAGCCGCACCGACCATATCGGAGATGTCGTATTGTCCTTACCCATGGCAGCGATCCTGAAAAAACAGTTTCCGGGCAGTGAGATTATTTTTTTAGGCCGTTCCTATACCGAACCTGTCATCGGTGCCTGCCCTCATATTGACCGTTTTCTGAACTGGACCGTGCTTGAAAAAATGAATGAAAAGAACCGTGTATCCAGGTTTAAAGCCCTGAAGGCAGATGTGATCATCCATGTCTATCCCGACAGGCTGATTGCCACGACCAGCCGTCAGGCGGGGATTCCCATCCGGATCGGAACAAGCCACAGGAGTTATCATTGGATCACCTGTAACCATCTGGTTCATTTTTCTAGAAAACGCTCAGTCTTTCATGAAACCCAGCTGAACCTGCGTTTGCTCGAACCCCTCGGGATAAAAAGGTATATATCCACCGATGAGATCCGCAGGATGGATACCCTGTCAATTGCCCCGTCACTAAAAAAGGAGACCGCAAGGCTGCTTTCGGAAAAAAAGTTCAATCTGATCCTTCATCCCCTGTCAAAAAGAAATGCCAGGGAGTGGGGACTGGATAACTATAAAAAACTGATCGGTATGTTACCGGTAGATTTATTTACTATTTTTATCACAGGAACTGAAGACGAAGGCCTCATGATCCGCAAACAACAACTGACCGATTTCCCTCATGTCACTGATCTGACGGGGCGGCAAACGCTTCAGGATCTGATCCGTTTCATCGCTGCCGCCGACGGTCTTATCGCCTGCAGCACGGGACCGTTGCATCTGGCGGCAGCCCTGGGGAAATACACCCTTGGGATCTATTCACCCCTGCGCCCCATACATCCGGGACGTTGGGCTCCTTTAGGGTTAAATGCTTCATTTCTGGTTAAAAACGGACCCTGCCGGAAATGCCGGAAGAAAGACCGTTGTGAATGCCTGGAAAGCATCACACCCGAAGAGGTTAAGAATAAGTTTATGGAAATCATCAAATCATAAACCGTCCATGAAACAGGAATGGTTCGTCATTGTCAATCCCAATGCCGGAAGAAGAAAGGGTGAAAAAGACTGGATGAAAATATCCGGTCTGTTGGTTGAGCATGATATCACCTTCATCAGCATCTTTACCGAACACCGCAACCATGCCAGCAAGCTGGCAAAAAAATACATCGAGGCCGGTTTTAAAAACATCATTGTCGTGGGCGGTGACGGCACCTTCAATGAGGTGGTGAACGGCATCTTCAGCCAGCAACGCTACCACCCAACCGACATCACCCTGGGACTGATACCCGTCGGCACAGGCAATGACTGGGGCAGGATGTTCAACATCCCTTCCAAATACGAAGAGGCCATAAAGGTGATCGCCAGGGAGAAAACCTTCATACAGGATGTGGGTAAAGTGACCTACGTTAACTCCGATGCCGCCCATATCAGGTATTTTGTCAATGTTTCGGGCATGGGCTACGATGCCCTTGTGGCCGAGAAAACCAACAAGCAGAAAGATGAGGGAAAGGGAGGTACCTTTTCCTACCTGCTGAATATCTTCACCAGTCTTTTTTCGTATCAGAATAAGGATTATGAGATCACCGTCGACGGTAAGAGGGTCAGAGGCAAGGTATTCAGCATGAGTGTCGGCATCTGTAAATATAACGGCGGGGGGATGATGCAGCTTCCTTTTGCCGTACCCGACGACGGTCTCCTCGACCTGACCGTGATCAACAAGATCGGTAAAATGAAGGTCATACGCAACGTCCCCCGCCTGTACGACGGCTCTTTCATCAAAATACCACAGGTGCGCACCTTTCAGGGCAAGACCATCACCATAAACACTCTCACTACTTTGTACCTTGAAGCCGATGGCGAATCACTTGGCCACTCGCCGTTCCTGTTCGAGATACTCCCCAAAAGCCTGAAAGTGATCATCGGGCCGCTGACTGATTAATCGACCCAATCGCCATTTTCCCTGATCAGATTAACGAGGGCATCCACCGCTTCCTCTTCCGGGACATTCTTCCTGATCACCTGTTTACCCTTGTAAAGAGTTATTTTGCCCGGGCCTGAGCCGACATATCCGTAATCGGCATCAGCCATTTCACCGGGGCCGTTGACAATGCAGCCCATCACCCCGATGGTCAGGTTCTTCAGGTGTCCGGTGCGTACCCTTATGACCTGCAGGGTCTTTTGTATATCGAACAATGTCCTGCCACAGGACGGGCAGGCTATGAAATCGGCCCTGGAAAAGCGTGTACGGCTGGCCTGCAGGATGCCCAGCGACAGATCGTTCAGAAAAACTTTATCCTCAGAGGGCAGGAGCTCAATCCAGATGCCGTCGCCCAGACCGTCGACCAATAATGAACCTATGTCGGTGGCACTGTGAAGCATCAACGTCTCCCTGTCGCTGACAGGGTAGCTCCTCTTTATAATCACCGGGGTGCGGCAATCATGGCGCATCAACTCACAGAACATCCGGCGCTGTTCAGCCATGCCATGCGGATTGGCGGTTTCGAAAACAAGCACGGCCCCACCGTCATTTTTAATCGTCTTAATAAACCGGGGCTCCAGATCGTCTGATGTCACCGCAATAAATGAAAGCCCTCCGGCAGCTTTTTTTCCCGAAAGAAAATCCTCCTTGGTAAGGACAGATCCTTCGCTTTCTATTTCGCTGAAAATAACAGGAACCTGCTTGCCGCCCACCGGTCCGACAGCTCTTGTCTCTCTTTTTTTATAATTGAAAGGATCATAAGGCAGGCTGTCCATATCATGTATGGCAGGATGACTATGGCGATCCTTATACCTGTCGATCATCTTGCGTGCTGCCGGCACTTCCAGTTCGGGATCTTCTGTCAGCGAGACCCGGATAGTGTCACCGATGCCATCTTCAAGCAGGGCGCCGATGCCCACAGCCGATTTGATGCGGCCGTCCATACCGCCGCCGGCTTCAGTGACACCCAGATGGACGGGATAATTCATGCCCTCTTCCATCATCCTGTGAACAAGTAACCGGCAGGCCTGGACCATGACACGGGTGTTGCTTGATTTCACCGAAAGAACAAGGGAATGGAATCCCTCCCCATGGCAGATCCTGGCGTATTCCAGCACCGACTCGACCAGACCTTCCGGCGAATTGCCGTAACGGCTCATGATACGTTCCGACAGGGATCCATGGTTCCCGCCAATCCTCAGGGCGGTGCCATACTGTTTGCAAATGGATATCAGGGGATATAACTTTTCCCTTACCTTTTCCAGACCCTGTAAATATTCGGTCTCATCATATACGGCTATTCCGCGGGGCTTGTCGGCATAATTCCCCGGGTTGATGCGTACCTTTTCCACCAGCCGTGCCGCCATCTCAGCCACCCTTGGATTAAAATGGACATCGGCGATGATTGGAACACGATAACCTGCTGTTGCCAGCTCTTTTTTTATCACGGCCAGGTTCTCAGCCTCCCTCACTCCCTGGGAGGTTATCCTCACATAATCGCAGCCGGCATCGGCCATTCTGATGACCTGATCAACAGTGGCTTTGGTATCAAGGCTATTGGTGGTCGTCATGGATTGGATCCTGATAGAATGCGTTCCACCCAACGGCACATCGCCAACCGGCACCACCACGGTGCTGAACCGCGAGTAACGTGTGAGGCTGTTGCAATATCGATAGTTATCGGTCATGACCATATTGATCACGGGAAGAACCACAAAATTACAATTAATAACATTGTCAGAGTTACAAGTGGTAAAGCGATGGCTATCTAAGTGGTTGTGAACAGATAACCGTTCAACAATAATAAAGAATCCTGAAACCACCAGATATTAAATAGACTTATTCTTATATTTGTTGGGTTTTTAACCATATTTCATGACTATGAAACTACCACGTTCCGTCAACAACTGGATTTCACTGGTGGGGGCCACAGTTGCTATCGTGAGCCTGTTCATGATCGTTTTTCTGGTTGTCATTGCAACGATCTTCAAACAGGGAAGCTACTACCTGGGTTTGGTGAGCTATATCATTTTACCTGTTTTTCTGATCATGGGACTGCTTATGATACCCATCGGTATGATCAGAAAAATACGGTTGGAAAGAAAAGGTAAGCCTGAGGGGCCCAAATGGCCTTTGATTGACTTCAACAACTACCGTCACCGCAACGCGTTCATGATCTTCAGCACCGGAACGGCATTATTTCTTCTGCTGACCGCCGTGGGCAGTTATGAAGCATTTCATTACACCGAATCGGTTGAGTTCTGCGGGCTGTTATGTCACCGGGTGATGAAGCCGGAATACACGGCCTACCAGAACTCACCGCATGCGCGTGTGGCCTGCGTCGAATGCCACGTGGGTTCCGGCGCTAACTGGTATGTAAGATCAAAGCTATCCGGATTGTACCAGGTGTATGCTACCGTTTTTAACATCTACCCCAGACCCATCCCCACACCCATCTCCAACCTGCGTCCGGCCAGGGAAACGTGTGAGGAATGCCACTGGCCGCAAAAATTTTACGCCTATCAGGACGTCACTGAGAAACATTTCCTCACAGATAACAACCTCGAATGGGATATCACCCTCCGGCTAAAAGTTGGTGCCCAGTACAGTGCATTGGGTCTCCGGAAAGGCATCCACTGGCACATCAATCCGGATGTAAAAATCGAATACAAACCGGGAACTGAAAATCGTGAAAATATACCATGGGTGAGGTATACAAGCAGGACCACCGGGAAATCAAAAACATTTATTACCCAGGACAGTGTGCTGACGGAAGATCAGTTGAATGCGCTGGAAACCCGTGTGATGGACTGCATGGATTGCCACAACAGACCGTCACATGATTTTGAACCCGCCTCCTATTTCGTGGATTATGGCATGACCGCCGGTATCATTCCCAAAAACCTCCCTGACATGAAATTCATTGCTATGGACGCTCTGAGTACCAGGTTCTCAACCACCGACAGCTCCGTCCAGAACATTCATGATGTGATTACAAAATATTACCAGGATTTTTATCAGGATCTGGCCCAATCCGATACCGGGAAAATCCTTATCAATAAGGCCATAAGCGGGGTTACCTCTCAGTTTGAAAAGAATGTGTTTCCCCAAATGAAGGTCTGGGCAAAGGAATACCCCAACCATATCGGTCACATTGAATTCAACGGATGCTTCAGGTGTCATGATGACCAGCATAAGAGCGACGACGGTTCGGTGATCACCAGGGACTGCAACTTATGCCACCTGATCGTGGCTCAGGGTGAACCTGCTCATCTTGAAGTGGGTACAATTCAGGATTCTCTCGAATTTAAACACCCCATAGATATCGACGATAAATGGAAGACCATCCTTTGTGTCCAGTGCCACAAAGAACTTTGAAGATAAGAACAGCTTTATTATCAGTCCGGGAAATGACGACGGCCGGTTATTCATGCGATTCATGATAACCCGTGATCATGGCTCTGAAATTACTGCCGACTGTGGCCCCAATAGTGCAGAAATAGATATGGATAAATAAAAACATCGTGACGAGGAACCCCAGGATGAGATGAAGGTTATCGGTCAGCAATATGCCGTTTAATCCGAAAACCTTACTGAGGATCACTTCAGGAAACAACAAGCCCCACCCGGTTATAAAAGTTACAGGGAGAACGATATACATGATCAGAACATAACTGAACTTCTGCAGGGGATTGAATTTACGTGTTTTATCAATCCTAAAGGGAGCTTTTTCTCCTTTGAAAATCCCTATCAGATAATACCTGAATTGCCTTTTTAACCGTTCGGCAAAGCCTTTAATAACGATCCTGTAATAGGCCCCGTTTCCGGTGATCAAATTGCCGATAAAAAACGCCAGATAACTGATCGTCAACAAAATACCAGTGACATTATGTATGGATACAGCGGTGTCAAAACGAATGATCGGGTAGTCCGGATTGGAATATTGCATGCTGATGCCTGTGATGATCAATACCAGGCAGAGGATGGCATTGGCTAAATGCCACAACCTCAACCAAACCGGATACAGATATACTTTTTCTGCCATTTTTTTTATCTTATCAACTGGTTGTTATCTCTTAGTGACCATATTCCGGAGCCCATGGCCGACCGGGTATCAGAATGGGTTTTTCCTTTAACGCTTCTTATTTCCTTATCCTAAGGATGGTATGAAACATAATGCTCCCGGCCACCAGTACCATGATGATCACTGAAATGACGTTCAGAACGTAATTTCTGTTCGCACCAATGATATAGGCCTGATTTAAAATGATGGCATTAAAATATCCCAGTCTGGATCCATCATGATCAACCAGGGTATCGGCGCCTGAAAACTTCACGTGATCGTTACCCAACCTTGAATTCCTTCGATTGGCGATAACCTGGTACTTGTATAGTGTGGCCATAAGGAGCGAGTTTTTCTGATGGCACTCCACACAATTTCTCACCGCTTTCTCTTTCGGAAGGATTTTATGCGATACCAGTAACTCATCATTATACTGGGCATGGCATTCGATGCACCTGACATTCATGAAGTGTAGCCGCTGATTGGGCAGCCAGTCGTGTTTCTTGATCAGGTTGGGATTGACTTTGTCTGTCAGAAGCTGATATTTATCGACATTGGAATGACAACTCAGGCAAATCTCATTATCATAGGCGATGACTTCCTTTATATCTTCATTTGAGCGGGCATTGATCCGGTAAGTATGTGGATTATGGCACATCCAGCAGGTGAAATCATCACTATGCTTGGCCGAATGAACGCTTTCCTGGAATTCCTCCGATATCGTTCCGAAATTGTATTTTGCCGTTACAGGATCACCATCATGACAGTCAAGACAGGTTATGTTCATCTCCATCCTCAGGTTGCCCGGATGGGGGAAGGTGGTCGCATATTCAGGGTCATGGCAATCGGTACATTTGAAGTTCCTGTGATTAGACCGGTAAAAATCAGACGAGTCAATGACATAATAAGGATTCATGCGCTCTTTCACCTTTTTATCAAGCCCCGTATTGAAATAATAATATTTGCTATGCCCATGACAAGTAAAACAAATATGGTTCTCGCCGGCATTCATGAAAGTGGTGTTATCCTGAGCGTAACTTTTTGGTAAGAATAAAACCGAGATGAGTGCGAATGAAAAAATTCTGAATCTATACCTTTCCGACATTATCACTAATTCGCAAATTGACTTATATAAAATAATTTTACATGTTCAGCTATTAAATCAAGAGGTTGCATCAAATGATACAACCTCCTGAAAAAGCAATTACTTCATCGATCACAATGTACGGAGATACATTATAATAGACCAGCGATCCTGTTCATCCGGTATTTTTTTCTCAAAGTTGGGCATTTCATCCCGTCCGATAATGGCCATATAATATAGATCGCCATCGGTATTATTTTTCTGCCATGTGACGTTCGAAAAATCGCCGGGATGCGTGGTAAGTCCGGCCGCCCGTGGGCCATCGCCCTTACCGTTGGTGCCGTGACAGGATTTACAGTTCTTGGCGTAAAGCATTTTCCCGACATTGATCAGATCCTTCTGACCGGCATAAGGATTTTTCATCGTCTTATACTTTTCAGGAATGTTCCATGTTCCTCCTTTTTTCTTTTCCTGAGGAAGGACAAAAGCCATCAGGAAAAGAGCGATCAGAAAAACACCAAGCATTGCGGGGGCATTTATTCTTTTGAGTGTTTTCATCTTTAACTCCTTTCTTTTAAAATTAGTGAGTGTTCATCCAACAATTTGAAGATTTAAAAGCTCCAAAGACGTGTAAGGTTCAAACCCAGCATCAATGGTGAGCCGTGTGACCAGTCGGTCCAGTCCACATTATTATATATCATATTATATTGCCGGTTAAGATAGTTGGCCGTTCCCAGCATGATCTGAAAATCGTGGGCAGCCGTGGCTATTTCCCATGCTATGGAAAAATTAGGCATGGAAGCAGGCAATGGTATATTCTCAGTAATAGCCTTTGTGTTAATCGGTAAATCGTAACAGACAATAATGGAGGATTGAGGGCTCACCCTGAACCTGCCTCCGAATGACAGACCTATCTTGTCATGATCCTGCCCTTCGGGCACTTTATTGATATGGGAAAAACTTCCGGAGACCTGGAGTGTCAGCCGGTCGTAAAACTTCCTGGTAACGATGATCTCGGTAAGATAAGATAAACGGTCAGCGAATTTGTAGTTATCCCCAAAAACGCTTTTATTTCTGGCATCCATGGCGATATCGCCGTAATAAGTGACAAAGACAGGGATGCTTCCCGACCGGCTTTGCTTCAGGATATCCCACTTCCAGTGAATGTCCTGCAGTCTGTTGGTTTTTGCTGTTCCGGCACCGACAATCAGATAATCCGTTATGCTATAATTCAAACCCAGGTAAATATTAGCCGGAGCCCATATGCCAAAAAGATCTTCCATTCCATACTTCATGGGACCGAAGCGGTGTTCGAGAAGAAATTCAAGGGTGTTGGCAGGATAAATAACGCATGTCTGGTTATCGAGGAGGATGCCGCTTTCATAAGGGGACCTGACGGGCTCTCTTTTTTCGGCCTTGGAGGTTTCCTGAGCCATTGCCAGATTCATCATCCAACAAAGCAAAATAACGCAAATGACTACCTTTCTCATGTTATCAGATGTTGTTTAGTACTCATTAATTGTTCAACGCACCCTGACGGATCCATTGCAAGACATCATTGGCCTGGCTGTCGGTATACTTCTTCCATGTATGGGTGCTGGTTCCCGGTCTGGGGAAGTCATAAAGGACACTGTTCTCGGGTGAAGCCGTGTCGACGAGTCCCATGCTGATGATGCTGTTATAGGCAGCCCCTGCAGTGAGATCGGGATTCTGGTCGCCGGGTTTATGACAAGCGGTGCAGTTATCGTTCGTTGTGAAGATGGGAAGGATATCCTTTGCAAAATAAATGGTCTCCGTTGGATTGGGTGGCGGCGGGGCGGGGACGGCAATAAATTCATATTCACAGGAAATAAGCATGGTTACTACCGATAAACCCAACAGCAGATTGTAAACGATACGCCTTTTCATTTTAATAAATTTAATCTGACATCCAAATATTCCAATGCGATAGAAAAAGTATACTAAAGAGGCTCAGGTGCAAAAGCCTCGCATCAGTAAACCGATGTTATTTGACTGCGATATCTGACAATGATGCGATCGAATTCGTGAGCAGGGTTTTTTCATATTTAAAGTTATGCACACCAAGACTCTTATCCTCCATTATGAGGTTATAATTAAGGAGTGCTCCCAGCTGATCGGCCGTCAAATCGAGGGGCGCATTCAGATGACCATCGGCGGTCAAAATGGCTGCATTGACCAGTATTGTTTTCAACTGATCGAGTAATCCCTGAATGGTCGACTGGGTTTCGGTGATCTTGGCCAGCAAATCATCATTATCACTGTGGCATTGAGCACAACCGGCGGTATTGAAATTTTCAGAACCTTCCGCTTCATAGGTGATGTTCATGGTGTGACCGCCCGCCAGGTCGCCCACTGCTTCACCCATATGACAGGTGACGCAGGCATTCTCGACGATGGAACTATGCGGGGAATTTTCATAACCTGTGCCGACTTCATATCCTCCGTGACCTGAAAGAATATTGGCGACAGGCGAATGGTGTGGCCCCCAATGGCTGTTTGAAATATGATAAGTATCGCTGCTGCCAACAACAGGAGCGGGTGAGGGTATCCTGGCCTGATGGCAGTTGGCGCAAAGATTGCCTTCGCCGAAATCGACGGTGGCATCGCCAAACCATAACGCCACCGGATCGGTGTAAGTGAAGTTATAGTCGTCTGAAGTGAAGGTGCTGTGAATTTTATGACAGGTATAGCAGTTCTGAGGATTAGGATTTTCAATGGCGGCGGAGGTTGTCATTGTTCCTGCTGCCATGCGCTCCAGAAAGCCCTGGCTGGTATGGCAAGGTGCGCATGAGGTCGAATTCCTGTCAAAATCACCCCCGGTAGCATGCTTTGAATGCTCCCACTGTATCACTTTGGCTTCAAATACCTGGGAATTGTCATGGCACTGGATGCAACCGGCCGTGCCATCGGTGCCATTGATCCCATCCTCACCTTTAGGCCCCTGCGGACCCTGCGGGCCGGCAGGACCTTCTTTCGTGCAACCCGAAATAATGACTGCACCGAATACTAATGCAGCCCCAAATCCTGTTAGAAAAGTCAAATTTTTCATCTTCATATGGTTTAAATTATTTTTTAATTTTACCCGGTCACAATATTAGTCTAAGTCTTTACAACTAGTGTTAAGTTAAATATAAAATGACGTATCATTTAAACAATTTTTTATCTTTGCAGAAAACCACTGCATATGATACGTTATACGATTTACCTTACAAAATCAGAGGTTGAGGAGCTGAAAAGTGTAATTAGCAAGGGTTCCCACACCT
>Ga0172362_10000618_pt1 | contig 29512 bp, 29 predicted proteins | sample LakKivs1_kivu2a2_FD_114534 | JGI IMG/M metagenome (GOLD analysis project Ga0172362, IMG submission 114534) | Sediment microbial communities from Lake Kivu, Rwanda - Sediment s1_kivu2a2 | ecosystem: Environmental > Aquatic > Freshwater > Lake > Sediment | place: Rwanda: Western Province, Lake... | reverse complement strand
AAGACCTTCGTGATCGCCGCCGTCAACGTCGTCTTACCATGGTCTATGTGCCCGATCGTCCCTATGTTAACGTGCGGCTTCGTCCTCGCAAACCTTTCCTTTGCCATCTCTTTTACCTCCTCGGAGCCAGCAAAATTTTTTTTAAAAAGCCCAAGACCAGACTTGAACTGGTGACCCCGTCCTTACCAAGGACGTGCTCTGCCAACTGAGCTACTTGGGCTTCACTTCTGTTCTTAAAGAGCGGGAAACGGGACTCGAACCCGCGACGTTCAGCTTGGAAGGCTGACGCTCTACCAACTGAGCTATTCCCGCATCTAAAATGGGCAGGGAAGGATTCGAACCTCCGAAGCGTTCCCGCAGCGGGTTTACAGCCCGCCCCATTTGGCCACTTTGGTACCTGCCCGAAGTACTGATCACTATCAGGTCAAGCCTGTGGTCTATCTCTGAGCCAGCGAAGGGATTCGAACCCCCGACCCGCTGATTACAAATCAGCTGCTCTACCGGCTGAGCTACGCTGGCAATCATAATTAATGATTTCCGGGCTGATTTTTGAAAAAAATTATAAATATCCTTTTTTTGAATAAAAAAGATAAGCTTAGGTAAAAATTTACAACGCGAATACTAACTTAATTTTATCTTTTTGTCAAGAGACAGGCATGTATTATTTGTTTTTTTGAACAAGAATCCTTGCCCTGTTCATCCGTTCCATCAACCTGCGGTTAAAGTCAAGGTTGAATATGACGTATTTTGCTTTTTGCACAGGGGTTAACTGGCTCTCCAAGAATTTCTCAAAAGCCTCTTCCTTTAGCCTTATTTCATTTCTTATTTCTTTGATCCTGTTCAACCTCTTCTCATAGTCTTCAGCCTTTGTTTTATCATCTCTTATCATTGACCTTAACTCTCTTATCTCCTTGCCGAGTTCCTGTTGAAGCCCGGCCTTTTCCTTCTCAAGCTTGCTTAGCACAGGAAATATGACAGCGGTCTGTTCCTGAGTCAGCTCCAGTGTTTGAGTCATTCTTAGAGCTCTGAGCGTGAAAATATTATCTCTGATGTTTCTATGAACGTCGGCCCGGCTACCGGGCTGTTCCTGAGAAAAACATGGGATTAAAGCCAGTAAGAAAATAGCTATGATAACCAGCACATTGATTTTCCCTTTCATTATAAACCCTCCTTCAAAGGAAATTTTTCTTTTAGTAAATTATTTTCAGTATATTGGGCTTCTTCTTGCTCGTAGATATCCTGCAAATCCTGACCTTCCAATTCCTCTTCCATTCTAATTTCAAGGTCGATGCTATTTATCAATTCCTGATTGAAACTTTGAGCAACCGACTCATCTTCTTCTATCACCTGGCTCAAACTGAGATAAGAATCTTCGTACGATAGCATCATGGCCAGCTGCATTTCCGGGGGTCGCCTGTCCCATAAGAAGATTAAGGAAAGAATAACCACAAGCAGCAATATGCCTCCAGCAGCCCAGGCTGGCCGGGCAAGAAATAACTTAGGCCTTTCTTTGGTCTTGCCTTTTTTCGCCCCAGATTGTTCAAAGCTTGCCCGGAGTCGCCGTTCAAATTCCCTCTTTTGCTCCGGCAAAAAATCTGGACCGCGAAGAGCCTTAGCCTCCTGTTGTATCAGACTCAGAGCCTCGCAGTGAGCCTGACATGATTTACATGTCGCAAGATGCTTCTCTAATTTCCTTTTTTGACCCGGGCTCAGATTACCATCCAGCAAGTCCGATATCATCTTATTATATCTTTCGCATCTCATCTCTTACCTCTTTATTTGAATTTAAGAAAGGCTTTAATTTCTCCTTGAGCATTTTTCTGGCTTCGTGCATTCTCCATGAGACAGTGCTTCCCGAACAGCCAAGGACTTTTCCCGCTTCCGAGTGACTCATACCCTGAAAAACAACAAGAGAAAAGGCTGACCTGTAAGCAAAAGGCAGCTCTTGTATTGCTTTTTCCAGGTTGAACCTGAGCTCTTCTGAAATTGAACTCTGTTCAGGACTCGAAAAGTTTTCCAGTTTTTCTTCTTCATTCCGAAATCTGTCAAGACTTTCCTGATGTATTTTTCGGCTCCTGTTTTTTTTAAGGAAATTCAGCGTCAAGTTAAAAGCAATTCTGTGCACCCAGGTATGAAAGCTGGACTTCAATTTAAAATTTTTTATCGCTTCAAATGCTTTAAGCATTGTCTCTTGAGCCACGTCAAGCGCGTCTTCCCGGTTTCCAGTCAGGCGATAAGCCAGGCGAAAAACAGGCTGCTGATATCTGCTGGCGAGAACCATAAAGGCCTCAATATCTCCGGCTTGAGCTCTTAGAATCAACCCATTCTCCTCTTTCATTCCTGACTTCTCTCTCGCTTCCAGTTTAATCAGACTCCGGGTCCAGGTGCAAGTTACTCTTAACTTATTTTCCTTTCACTTATTTAGACAGATTTTACTTATTATCCTTTGGACTTTCTCGTGATCAGTTGTGCTATTTCAAATTGACTAAAGTCAGGTGAATTGATAATATGTGAATCCAAATTATATTAAGAAGGAACCTTCCATGATCGAAAGATATACTCTCCCTGAAATGGGGGGCGTCTGGTCCGAAGAAAACAGATACGGAAAATGGGTTCAGGTCGAAATAGCTGTTTGTGAAGCCTGGGCGCGGCTGGGCAAGATACCCCGCAAGTCTCTTGCGAAAATTAAAAAGAAAGCTTCCTTCTCCATCGACCGCATTGAAGAAATAGAAAAAGTGGTCAAACATGATGTGATTGCTTTCTTAACTTCAGTTGCTGAGCACGTCGGTGAAGATTCCCGGTTCATCCACATGGGTTTGACTTCGTATGATATCGTGGATACGGCGCTGTCCATGTTGATGGTAGAGTCGCTTGACCTCATCGAAAAAAGATTACTTAAGCTGAAAAAGGTCCTGAGAAAAGAAGCCATAAGATACAAGAAAACACCATGCATCGGCCGCACTCACGGTGTTCATGCTGAGCCAATAACCTTTGGCTTCAAAATCCTGGTCTGGTATGAAGAAGTGAACCGCCACCTGGAGAGAATCAAGAAGGCACGGGAAGTCATAAGCGTTGGCCGGATTTCTGGTTCGGTCGGCACTTACATCCACCTTGACCCGAGAGTGGAAAAGTATGCTCTAAAATCACTTGGCCTGAAACCAGCCAGGGTTTCCACTCAGGTTCTTCAGCGCGACCGTCATGCTGAGGTAATGAGCCTGCTGGCGCTCATTGCCAGTTCTCTCGAAAAGTTCGCCCTTGAAATCCGCCATCTTCAGAAAACCGAAGTCATGGAGTTAGAAGAACCCTTCACCAGAGGCCAGAAAGGCTCCTCATCTATGCCTCATAAGAAAAATCCGGTTCGCTGCGAAAGAATCGCCGGACTGGCTCGAATTGTCCGCGGGAATCTCCAGGTGTCTTTAGAAAATATCGCCCTCTGGCACGAAAGAGACATCTCTCACTCCTCAGCCGAAAGAATCATCTTCCCTGACTCCTTCATCCTGACCGATTTTCTTCTGGCAGAAATGATTGACATCATCAGAAACTGGGTAGTCCATCCAAAAAGAATGCTGGAGAATATTAACGCCACACGTGGTCTTATTTTTTCCCAGGCCGTTCTTCTGGCTCTGACGCGCAAAGGTCTGAGCAGGGAAGAAGCCTATAAACTTATTCAGAACTGCAGCCTTCAGGCCTGGCAGCAGGGCCGGGATTTCAGGCGCCTGGTGTCTGCCGACCCCGAAATCAGACAGCATCTTTCTTCTGAAGAAATTCAGGCCTGTTTTTCTCTGGAGCCTTACCTTCAGAAAATAGACTCAATTTTTGAAAGGGTTCTTTAATGAAAGTCAGAATACTTGTGGCCTTCAAAGAAAGCGTGCTCGACCCGCAGGGTCAGACAGTCAAGAATGCTCTGCACACCCTCGGATACAAAAAAGTCAAAGACGTCAGGCAGGGAAAGGTTTTTGAAATCGAGCTCGAAAACACGGATAGAACTGAAGCAGAAAGATTGATCCCCGAAATAGCGGACAGAGTTTTGGCCAATCCGATCATCGAAAAATTCACCTGGGAAATAATTGAAGTCTGAAAAATGAGGGGGTAAGGATATAAATATGAAATTCGGCGTGGTTGTCTTTCCAGGCTCCAACTGCGATTATGATGCTTTCCACGTCTTACAGAATGTCATGAGCCAGGAAGCAGTCTTTCTCTGGCATAAAGATACTGACCTGAAAAATGTTGATTGCGTAGTCTTACCTGGTGGTTTTTCCTACGGTGATTATTTGCGCTCTGGAGCTATTGCCCGGTTCTCCCCTATCATGTTAGAAATCAAGAAATTCGCTCACTCTGGCGGCCTGGTTCTGGGAATTTGCAATGGATTTCAAATTCTGCTGGAAGCAGGGCTTCTGCCCGGAGCCATGCTCAGGAACAAAAAACTCAAGTTTCTCTGCCAGCACGTTTACATCAGGATAGAAAACAACAGGACAGCTTTTACCAAAGCTGGAAAGAAGGGACAGGTTCTAAAGATTCCCATCGCCCACTTTGACGGAAACTATTATGCCCAGCCTGAACTTCTGGCTGAGCTTGAAAATAAGAAGCAAATTATTTTCCGCTACTGCGACGAGAAGGGCCGGATAACAGAAGACGCCAACGTCAATGGTTCCATGCACAACATTGCCGGACTGATTAATAATGATGGCAATGTCCTGGGAATGATGCCTCATCCGGAAAGAGCTTCTGAGAGAATCCTCGGTAGCGAAGATGGAAGGATTATCTTCCAATCTATGATAAATTACCTTGAGAAAAAAGCCGGCCCGGAAAAAAAGAAAAGACTGCCTGTAACCAGAGCCAAAGCCTCAGCGCTTCCACCTCTAATCGGGACTTTCTGAAAGAAAAGAATATGGTTGACGAAAAGATACTGTCCGCCCATAACCTAACACGTGAAGAATATGATTATATCGTCAAGCTAATCGGACGCCAGATCAATCTGACTGAACTCGGTATCTTCTCAGTGATGTGGTCAGAGCACTGCGGCTACAAAAGCTCAAAAATCTACCTGAAAAAATTACCCGCAAAAGGGAAATATCTAATTCAGGGGCCAGGAGAGAATGCCGGAGTTCTGGATATAGGCGATGGACTCGCCCTTGTTTTTAAGATTGAATCGCATAATCATCCTTCCTACATCGAACCTTACCAGGGAGCCGCAACCGGAGTCGGAGGCATCCTCCGGGATATTTTCACCATGGGTGCCAGACCGGTGGCTGTTCTGGATTCCTTGAGGTTCGGCCCACTGGATAATCCGAAAAACCGTTCCATCATGGATGGCGTTGTCTCCGGCATTTCAGGTTATGGAAACTCGTTCGGTGTGCCCACAGTTGGTGGCGAAGTTTACTTCCACGAATCTTATTCCCAGAATCCCCTGGTCAATGTCTGCTGTCTTGGTCTGGCCGAGAGAGACAAGCTGTTTTACGCCAGGGCCGAAGGAGCCGGAAATGCCGTTATTTATGCTGGAGCCAAAACGGGACGCGACGGCATCCACGGCGCAACCATGGCTTCAGCTGAGTTTGGCGAAGATACTGAACAGAAAAGACCCAATGTTCAGGTCGGAGACCCGTTCAAGGAGAAGCTTCTTCTGGAAGCATGTCTTGAAGCCATGTCGAAGAATTTGATAATCGGAATTCAGGATATGGGCGCCGCTGGTCTTACCTGCTCAACTACTGAGATGGCTGCCAAAGCCGGCACTGGCATGGAAATCAATCTTGACCTTGTCCCGCAGCGCGAAGCTGGAATGAATCCTTATGAAATCATGCTTTCAGAATCACAGGAAAGAATGCTGATTGTGGCTGAGCCAGATAAAGTCAAACCACTTCAAGAAATCTTTAACAAGTGGGATCTCGAAGCTGTTGTTATTGGCAAGGTGACTGAAGGAGGCCGGCTCAGGGCATATTTTCGTGGCGAGCCGGTTATCGATATTCCAGTTAATGCAGTGGTAAATCTGTGTCCGGCCTACCGCCGGCCGGTTCGTGTTCCTGAATTCCAGAAAAAGGTCAGAACCTTAAAAATCCCGGAAATACCGTCTGATCTGGACAAGACTTTTATAAAGCTGCTCTCTTCACCAACCATTGCTGATAAAGAGTGGATCTTCCGACAGTACGACCACATGGTGCAGGACAACACCATGGTTCTGCCTGGAGCTGATTCTGCTGTTCTGAGGCTGAAGGGCCTTAAAAAAGGAATTGCTGTAACTCTGGATGGCAATTCTGTTTATGCTTTCCTCAACCCGAAACTGGGCGCGAAGATTGCTGTGGCTGAATCCTGCCGCAATCTTGCCTGCAGCGGCGCCTTACCAGCAGGCGTTACCAACTGTCTAAATTTCAGCAACCCTGAAAAGCCTGAAGTCATGTGGCAGTTCAAACAGGTAGTTGAGGGCATTGCTGAAGCTTGCCGTGAGTTTCATATTCCTGTAACTGGTGGTAATGTGAGCTTTTATAACGAGACTGAAGGAAAATCAATTTACCCGACACCGGTGCTGGGAGTTGTTGGCCTGATTGAAGATACGTCGACTGTTCCTTCGGCTGGCTTCCTGGCCGCTGGCGAAACCATAATCCTTCTTGGCAGAAACAAAGAAGAACTGGGTGGTTCTGAATACCTGCGTTTCATATTCAACGTTGAAAAAGGACAGCCTCCAGCTCTTGACTTTAACTTAGAAAAAAGAGTTCAGGAGTGCTGCCGGCAGGCTATCAGACAAGAATTGGCCAGCACAGCACATGACCTGTCAGAAGGCGGGCTGGCCGTTGCCCTGGCTGAATGCTCTTTCAGAAGCCCAAAGAAAATCGGTTTTGAGGTCAGGCTCAAGGATGATATCAGAACTGATGCCCTCCTTTTTGGTGAAAGCCAATCCAGAATCATCTTGACCGTAAAAGAAAAGGACACTCGCCGCCTTTTGGCTCTGGCGAGGAAATTAAAAGTTCCAGCCAGAGTTATCGGCAGGACTGGCGGAAGGAAAATGGTCATCTGGCACAGGAAGAAAAAGGCAATAGAGTGCGGAATCGAAGAAGGTTATGCAGCCTGGAAAAAAGCTATCCCTGATTATTTTAAGATTTGAGAAACTGAAGGGGGATCATGAACGAACAGCAAATCTTCAGAAGTCCTGAGAAGCGTGGCCGGGTAGCTGTCCTGCTATCTGGACGGGGCTCCAACTTTAGAGCCATTCATGATGCCATGGTTCAGAAAAAAATAAACGCTGACATTGTGCTGGTATTCAGTAACAAAGCGGATGCCCCGGGATTGCAGACAGCCAAGGAGAGGGGCCTCGAGACTCTATACCTGGACCCGAAAGCCTTTTCCTCTCGTGACGACTATGATGCCGCTATCATAGATGAATTAAGAAAAAGAGATGTTGATTTGGTCTGCCTGGCTGGTTACATGAAGATAATTACTCCGCTCTTCTGCCGGTCATTCCGCAACCAGATTATGAACATCCATCCAGCCTTGCTTCCGTCCTTTCCGGGCCTTCATGCTCAGAAGCAGGCTGTTGACTGGGGAGTCCGCTATTCAGGAGCCACAGTGCATTTTGTCTGGGAAGAAGTAGATATGGGGCCAATAATCCTGCAGGCCGCGGTTCCAGTTCTTCAGGATGATACAGAAGAAACTTTAGCCGACCGGATTCTGGAACAGGAACATACAATATATCCAGAAGCTGTTCGCCTTTATTTTGAAGGCAAGATTGAAATCAGGGGCCGCAAAGTTTACATTCTCGATTAGAATCTCGTTCAGAAAATCCGATAATAGATTTAAATCTTGAAATTCGTTTCGGCTTAAGAGATATTAATAATTCAAGCTTGCAACGAGGTTAACGGTCATGTTTAAACCAATCGCCGAACAGATGAAACTTCTGAAAAAAGGAGCAGTGGAGATAATCCAGGAAGAAGACCTGGTTAAAAAACTCGAAAGGTGCCTGAAAGAAAATAGGCCGCTCCGGGTTAAGGCTGGATTCGACCCAACGGCACCTGATATTCATCTCGGTCACGCGGTGCTGCTGAGGAAGATGAAACATTTTCAGGACCTCGGTCACGAAGTCATATTCCTCATCGGCGATTTTACCGGACTCATCGGCGATCCCAGCGGCCGTTCGGCCACCAGACCGGCCATGTCCAGAGAAGAAATCGACAGGAATGCTGAAACTTATAAACAGCAGGTCTTCAAGATTCTTGACGCCAAAAAGACTGTGATTGATTTCAACTCCCGCTGGCTGGGCAAGCTGTCAAGTTTTGATATCATTAAACTAACTTCAAAATATACCGTGGCGAGAATCCTCGAAAGGGATGATTTTACCAAGAGGTTTAAAGAAGGTTTGCCTATTTCTGTTCATGAGTTGCTTTATCCTTTAATGCAGGCTTATGATTCAGTGGCTTTGAAGGCTGATGTGGAGCTTGGTGGCACTGACCAAAAATTCAACCTGCTGGTTGGACGCGAAATTCAGCGCGAATTTGGCCAGGAACCGCAGGTTATTTTGACTGTTCCGCTGCTCGAAGGACTTGACGGCGTGGAAAAAATGTCCAAGTCCTTCGGTAACTACGTCGGTATCAACGAGCCGCCTGAAGAGATTTTCGGGAAACTGATGTCTATCTCCGACGGGCTGATGTTCCGCTATTACGAGCTTCTGACAGATGTTCCAACAGACCGGATTGAAACGTGGAAAGAACAGGCTAAGGAAGGAAAGGTTAATCCAAGAGATTTGAAGGCTCAGCTGGCTAAGATGATTGTGGCTGATTTCTGGGGGAACAAAGATGCGGACCGGGCAGCAGAAGAATTTGACCGCGTGTTCAAGCACAAGGACTTGCCCAGCGAAATTGAAGAGAAAGTGGTTGAGGTAAGCAAGAAAGAGCCGCAGGTGGAGCTGATTGACCTGATGTTTAATCTTGGTTTAGTTCCTTCTCGTGGAGAAGCTAAAAGGCTAATAAGGCAGGGCGGAGTCTATCTTGACGGTAAGCGGATTGATAACATAGAACAAAAACTTGACGGAACGAAGACCGAACAGATTTTAAAAATCGGCAAAAGAAAATTTTATCGCCTTAAATTTCAGCCGAAATAATAAAGCTTTCTATAAAAACTTAAATCTTCTCTCTCTTTCATGACACAACATGACACAAAAGGCTCCTAAAGTTCAAAAGTTAATCAGAACGGAATTTATCTTAAATTAGTTGGATTAACTCAGACGGAAAAACAATCATAGAAATCTGATTCAAAAAAAATTATTAAAGAGCTTACGCTGTTTTTAGCACGCCTGATCGAGATAACGCCTCAAAAATTTACGCAAGAACGCCAAGCTGGAATGATCCAGCCGCTCAGTCCCAGACGTGGGAGTACTTGGCACCGTTACCGGTATTGAACAGAACTATAGATTCGCCGTCCTTAATCCACTTTTCCTTCTTCAGACGCAGGAATCCGGCCAGAGTTGCCCCGCCTTCAGGAGCGGGCCAGATGCCTGTGCCTCTTCCAAGCAAGTAGGTTGCCTCAAGTATTTCGCTATCCGGAACAGAAACGGCAGTTCCTCCGCTTTCCCGGAGTGCCCGAAGAATAAGAAAATCGCCGACTGCAGACGGAACCCGCAGGCCGTCGGCAATCGTCCGGGCATTGGGCCAGGGCTCGGCGAATTCCCTACCCTCATGAAAAGCTTTAACCATGGGAGCGCAGCCATCTGATTGGACGGTGACCAGACGCGGCCGCTTGGAATCTATCCACCCCAGCCTTTCCAGCTCATCAAACGCCTTCCACATCCCGACCAGACCGGTTCCCCCGCCTGTAGGATAGATTATGACATCTGGAAGGTTCCAGCCCATCTGCTCAACCACTTCATAACCCATCGTTTTCTTTCCTTCAATCCGGTAGGGCTCTTTAAGAGTGGACATATCAAATCGACCATATTTCTCAACCCCCTCCCGCGCAGCTTTTCCGCAGTCAGTTATCAGACCGTTTATCAAATACACATGAGCTCCAAGAACACGGCACTCATTTATGAACGGTTTCGGCACATCAGAAGGCATATAAATATGAGCTTCCATTCCAGCCAGGGCAGCATAGGCACTCATGGCACAGGCAGCATTGCCGGCTGATGGAATGGATACAGCTTTCACGCCGAGCTCAAAGGCGCGGGATACAGCCACAGCCAGCCCGCGCGCCTTGAAAGACCCCGTAGGATTGAGCCCTTCTTCCTTGATGAATATCGGACTGTGCTTGACCTGTTCCTCGAGCCGCAGGGCCCGGAACAAAGGAGTAAACCCTTCTCCCAGTGAGAGCTTGTAAGAGTCATTACGGACAGGCAGGAGCTCGCGATAGCGCCATAATGTTGGTTCCCGTTTTCCCAGGTCTTCTCGCTTTATTGATTTCTTGGCCGCCACCAGGTCATACCGCGCCAGAAGCGGCTTGCCGCAGTCCGGGCAGAGATTCCAGAGCCTGTCAGGATCGAACCTTTTGCCACACAGGCCGCATTCAAGGTAACTAAGATAGTTCTTATTGGACATACTAAAAAGTTATCATTTTTATAATCAGTCGACAATTAATATGTTCAGGCAAACAGCTGATTAACCAGGGCGGATTCAAGGTTGGAGGCCAGCGCCTTGAAAGCATTGAGCACAAACCTGTCGGAACCAGGCCTGAATAGATCTTAAAGAATGCCAAGCAGAAATTCTTTCCCCTGAAATTTGAAATGAAATAAACTTGACCTTCTCTTCTAGAAGTTATTGTTCGCTATGCTTAACAAATTAGATAATATCCGGAGTTCGTTAAAATATCTTGAAGTGGAATTCTAACAGGTCAGGTGGAAGGCAGCGGCTTTCTTTTTCCCGGCAATGCTATTGAAGATTTCCGCTGCTTCGGCTGTCGGCTTCCAGATGACTTCTATTCCGGCATCTTCCAGATATTTCTCCGTCTCAAATGGCACGTCCATAGCACCATAAGCACCCGTGCCTATGACCAGAACTTCTGGCTTCCTGGCCATGACCACATCTAAATCTTCAGGCTGAAGCTGATGCCCTTCTTTGCGCCACCAGTTGGGGAAAACCTCATCGCCTATGATAATCAGGTCAGCCGTATAAATCTGACCGCCGATGACCATCCGGCCAAAAGAACAGCTCTCGATTAACATGGTTAATTTTTAAAACAAACTTTTTATTTATTTTATTATAATCATCCAGCAGCTTCCAGTGAAACCCAGGAAAACTCTGGAATCTAAGCTAATTTCATGATTTCAGGCGAATTCTCCGGCCTTTACACGGTCACTCACTTCTTCTCCTGAAAGATATCATCTCTCGAATACGATTAGAATGATACTCGCCTTTCATATAATAGGATACAATCATTTTTCTTTTGACATTCTTAAGTCCAATCGGGCATAATAACTATGATTTTTTTTGCGGGCTTTAAATCCGCATATTTTAAAAAAATAAATTAACAGGGAGGAGGCATGAAAGCCAAAAATATTTCTTTCCTCGTTTTGACGGTATTTCTGGTCAGCGCCCTTCTGATGAGCGGCTGCTCAACAACCACCAAGAAACGGCTGGTCACTGCTGAGGAACAGCTCGCACAGGTTAACAACCGTGTATCAACACTCGAGGCTGAAAAAGCCGCGCTGGAGAAATCACTCAGTGATACTCAGAAAGCTCTTGAAGAGGCAAAAGCCGAGAACACCAAGCTGAATGATACTGTGAAGATGCTGAATGCCAAGATTGCTGACCTGGAAAAAGAGAAAGCTGACCTCATCGCTGCCAGCGAGAAGGCTGAGGCCGACTCGTCTAAGAGAGTCCGGGCCCTGAATAATCTGATTTCTCGTCTGCGGAATGAAGTCAAAGGAAAAGAGGCCGAAATTGAAGGCAGGAACTCTGAGATTACTGCTCTTAAATCCAGTGAAGAGGCTCTTAAAAAAGCTGATGAGGATAACAAGGCACGAATAGCCTCGCTGAACAAGGACATGGCCGACCTGACCGCCAAGATGGACAAGGCTGTCGCAGAAAAGAAACGAACGATCACCATCCTGGCCATTTTGCTGGCTGTGGCTGTGATTCTGGCTATTATCGGCTTTGCCAGAAAGAAGGGCGGAGCTTCCGTCTAAAGAAGGCTTCTAACTAATCCGGGCACAGGTTGTAAGACCGGGGGCTGAATCCTCGGATGACAGAAATTCAGCTCTCGGATACTGAAAGCGAAATCTTATTCTAATCTACCGCTCTCCTTAAGAAACCTCGCTTTGGAAACCAAGATGAATATTTGATCAGGTTGTAAGGCCCGAGAAGAACCACCGGACCTGACTTGGCTCCTTTAGACTTGAGTCCGGGTCCATTAAGTTTCCCAGAATTCCTCTCGACGAAAGCTCGAAGCCTCAATCAAAAAAAAGAGGAGGAGGCTGGAATTTCGGCAGGTGTCCAAAAAGCTTTTTGTAAAGCTCGGGATAGGCATCCTTGCCTCCGAGAAGGCTGCTGGTAAGAGGAAAAACTCTCCTGGCCAGAGCAGACATCTGGCTGCTCAAATGTCTTATCTCCCATTGCGCTGTGGCGTCCTCGCGGAGCCGGGATAAATGATAGAGTTCTCTCACATTGGCTTTGACCACTACCCGTCGGCGGTGGGCGTTGGTTAAGATGTAATCGGCAGCCGGACCGATTTTTTCTTTTAGAATTCGCCAGGTTTTTTCGGTCTTTCTGATTATTTCCATGAATCTCTTGTGCTCTCTAATTTCCTCGATTGAAGGCGGAATGGTAACGCCCGGAGCCGGGTCATAAGGCTGGACGAGCAAAGTCATCATCCGGTGCCGTTTTAGCTGGGCAAAGCAGGAAGCCGAGATAATCATATCAAACGTGAGATAAGCCAGCTCGAATTCGCGGGGCGGAGTATCATAAAACTCCATGTGTTCAAATACTCTTTTTATCAGGGCTTGCTTCTGTTTCCGCGACCAGCGGCTGACTTCTTTGAGAGCCTTTTTATAAGAGACTCCAGTGGTGGAAAAAACCAGGGCGGCCAGAATCAGGTCGTCCCCTTTTTCTGAATATCTTAGCAATCTGATTTCTTCCGGTTTTTCGAATACTCTTTTTTTGGACACATAGCTTGAAGCCAGCTGGCCGACATTCTCTATCATCTCAGTTTCATGCGGAGACGGCTCGGTGAAAAGCAGGATTGAAGGTGCTACTTTTTTAGCCAGATCATGCAGGCGACGAACCAGCTCCTGGATTTCGGCGTTTTTTCTGGCGGCAAAGCGCCTGATCATCAGCTCCAGATTGCGGGCGTTGACAGTCAAACCGAGCTGTCCTTTGGTGGCTAAGCTGACCACATAGCGAGCATCTTCTTTGGCCCAGCCATCGAGAACCGGATGGTTTTTCGGATTGACAGCCTGTTTTTCATATTTTCTGAAAATGTGCTCCCGAAGCCGTTGGTAAAAATAGCGGTAGGCTTCATTCTGTGCTTCTATGGTTCCGGTAAAGATATCTTCCAGTCCGGCGCTCTTTATCTCTTCGGGAAGAACGAAATCCCCGTCCAAGGTGATGTAGCGCTGAGATTTTTCTGTGTAGGAACAGAGCCTGAAATGCTCCACTTCTTCAATAGCCAGCCGGCTTAGGCCGATCAGGTCGAAGTTGAAAACCGCGTGTTCTGCAACTGAGTGGTGTCCCATTTTGAAGATGATGTTTTGATTGGAGCGCCGGGCCCTTTCCACTTCAGCCCGGGCTGCAGCCCGAAGCTCGTCGACCGGTCTCGGGTCTCGCGAAATGCGGGCATAGGCTGCAGAGATAGTCTCTGGCGTAACATCCTGCCGCTCTGGTGAATTTTTCTTTAATTCTTCAATAACTTCGGAATCAAAATTATATCCAGCCAGAATGATTTTCATGCCATTAAGATAAAAGCAGCCGCCCGAATTGTCAATTGCCAAAAATGGGCGAAAATGGGTACGAAAATGGGGACACACTACATATTTCCTTATTTTTATGGCTTTGATGAGCTTCTTTATCATTATCACCCGGTTTCCAGGTTTGACGCCTTCCCTGCCCCGGAAACAATTCATAATCTCAACTTCAGTCAGAAAGAAATGACCGTCGGGAAAAGCCATTTATCTGTCAATTTGTTTATACCTGAGCTCTGGTATAAAATTTATTAATGAGGGAACGATGGAAAACAAGAACAAGGATATTGCGAATCTTTTCTACCGCATCGCTGACGCCCTGGAAATAAAAGGAGAAACGGGCTTCAAAGTTATAGCCTACCAGAAAGCGGCCCGGGCTTTGGAAGATTTGACCCAGGATGTGGCTGAGATGGTCGCTTCCGGCCAGCTGGCTGAAATCCCGGGTATCGGCAAAGGTATGGCTGAAAAAATAGAAGAATACCTCAAGACGGGAAAAATGAAGAGATACGAAGAAGTGATGAAAGATGTCCCCGAAAGCCTGCTCTCGATGCTGGAAATTCCCGGTCTTGGCGGTAAAACGATCCACCTGATGCACAAAGAACTCAAAGTCAAGAATCTAGAAGACCTGAAACGCGTTATTGAAGATGGCAGCCTGGAAAAGCTCTACGGCATGGGCAAAAAGAAAGTGGAAAACATAAGAAAAGGAATAGAACTGATTGAGCATGCTCATGAAAGAATGTCGATTTGTGATGCCCTGGTCATCGCCGAGGAAGTAATTGAATATTTGAAAGGAGCCCTGGGCGTAAGCCATATCTCTCCCGCCGGTTCACTACGCCGGATGAAAGAGACCATTGGTGACATTGATATTCTGGCCACTGGAAAAGACGGGCAGAAAATCATCAAGTACTTTGTCAAGCATCCCAAAACTATTCAGGTGCTGGCCGAGGGCGATACCAAAGGCTCAATTCTGATTGAAACCGAGGCGGGCGAACGCCAGGTAGACTTGAGAATAGTTGAAGAAGATTCTTTCGGCGCTGCCCTTCAATACTTTACCGGCTCCAAAGCACACAACATCAAACTCCGCGGCCTGGCCAAGGATAAAGGTCTTAAAATCTCTGAGTACGGTGTTTTCCGCGGCGAGAAGAAAATCGCTGGCAAGACCGAGGAAGATGTCTATGCCGTTTTTGGATTGCCCGTTTTCCCGCCCGAGATGCGCGAGGACCGTGGTGAAATCGAGCTGGCCCTGGAAGGAAAACTGCCTAAAATAATTGAGCTTAAGGATATCCGTGGCGATCTTCACGTGCACTCCAACTGGAGCGATGGCGTGATGACACTTGAAGATCTGGTGGAGCACGGGAAAAAGCTTGGCTATAGCTACATCGCTGTTTGCGACCATTCTCAGGCGGCTAAATACGCCCACGGCTTGAGCCCTGACCGCCTGGCCGAGCAGATTAGAGAAATAGAGAAAATAAACAAAAAACTAACTGATTTCAGGTTGATAAAAGGAACTGAAGTGGACATTCTGGCCGACGGTTCAATAGATTTTCCCGATAGCCTGTTAAAAAAGCTGGACTTAGTCGTGGCTTCCATTCACTCCGGCTTTAAGAAAAACGTCACCGAAAGAATTATTGCCGCCATCAAACATCCGCTGGTAGATATCATCGGACATCCGACCGGACGTCTCATTTCAGGCCGGGAAGGCTATGATGTTGATATAGATAAGGTTATCGAAGCTGCGGCCGAATACGGAAAAATACTGGAGCTTAACGCTTACTATGACCGGCTTGACCTTGATGAATACAACCTGAAAAAGGCTATAGAAAAGGGGGTGCTGATTGCCATCGGCACTGACACCCATTATGCCCACGGCTTTGCCATGATGCGGTTTGGAGTCGGCATTGCCCGCCGCGCCTGGCTGAGCAGGAAAGATGTAACCAATACCCTGCCTGTTGATAAGCTGCTTAGTCTTTTAAAAAAATAATCAAGCAGCAGTTGTTTCGGGCGTTCACACTTTCTGTTTACCCTGAACAGATGAATTTAATTCTTATTAATGGTTGATTATCACTGCCGGGTATTATAAATAACTCAGTGGAGCAATCACGATGGCAAGAAAATCCCGATCGTTCATAACAATTTTCTCTATCATGATAACAATTGCTGTCTTCATTTCTGCCTGCACCAGACAGAGCTATGATCCAATCCGGAGTCTTGATAAATACAACGTGGTCTGGGACTCGCCGAGCAAAGACGCCTGGGGGACGATGCCCTGCGGCAACGGCGACATCGGCCTTAATGTCTGGATGGATGAAGGCGACGACCTTCTTTTCTATATCGGAAAGACCGATTCCTGGGACGATAACTGCCGCCTGCTCAAGCTCGGCCGGGTAAGGGTGCGGCTCAAGCCCAATCTCCTGCTCGAAGCTACATCCTTCAAACAGACTCTGCGGCTCAGCCAGGGCCTGATAGAAATTATCTGCGGCCAGGGTGAAAAGCAGACAAAAATCCGGGTCTGGGTTGATGCCAACCACCCGGTAATCCACGTCGCCATTGACAGCAAAAAACCTCTCGAAGCCATGGCCACGATTGAACTCTGGCGGAAAGAACCTGATGAGCTTCCGAGCATTGAAGTAAGCGATGTCCATTTTGACCATGATGTGTCCGGAAACAAACACTTCCCGACCGTGGTTGAGCCCGATACTGTGCTCACAGGATTGAGGGACCGCATCGGCTGGTATCATCACAACAAAAAATCCATGGGCCCGGCCCTGGCAGCCCAGCTTCAGGATATGGAAGGATTTAAGCAGCCCGACCCCATCCTTTACCGGACCTCTGGCGCTGTGATTACGGCTCAAAGCGCTGAACGGGTTGATGACCTTAACCTCAGATCTTTTTCCGCAAAATCTCACCTTTTCAGCATCTATGTGCTGACCAAACATCCATCCTCGCCAGAGGATTGGCTCAAAGCTGTAGAAGGGATCATCTCCACCACTGAAAAAATTCCACTCAGCACCCGGCTTCAAGCCCATCGCACCTGGTGGGAACAGTTCTGGCGCCGGAGCTGGATTGACATTCATTCAGATAGCCAGAATGACGACACCTACCTCGTCAGCCGTGGCTGTGTCCTGCAGCGATTCATCAACGCCTGCGGCGGCCGCGGCCAGTATCCGATAAAATTTAACGGCTCAATATTTACCGTGCCCAATCCCGGAAGCCCGGGCGATGCCGACTACCGGCGCTGGGGACCAGGTTACTGGTGGCAGAACAGCCGTCTCCCCTACATCAGCATGTGCACCTCGGGCGATTTCGACCTGCTGGAGCCGCTTTACAGAATGTACTGCGGCGATGTGCTGGAGATGGCTAAGTACCGCACGCAGCATTATTTTGGCCACGACGGCGCCTATCTCAACGAATGTGTCTATTTCTGGGGAGCAGCTTTTAATGAGTCTTACGGCTGGGCACAGCGCGAGAAGCGCACTGTCGTTGAGAACGAAAGCCGCTGGCATCGCTGGGAGTGGCAGGGTGGAATCGAACTTCTTTACATGCTTCTTGACCATTATGAGCATACGCTGGACGAGGCACTGCTCAAGGAAAGAGTCCTGCCTCTGGCAAATGAAGTTCTTACTTTCTATGACCAGCATTACAAAGTTGATGCGAACGGTAAAATCATCATGGAGCCGGCTCAGGCTCTTGAGACCTGGTGGGATTGCCGCAATCCAATGCCCGAAATCGCCGGCATCCTGGCCGTGACCGAGCGGTTGCTGGAACTGGCCGGTGATAAGGTCAATACCGACGAGAAGGCTCTCTGGCAGCGGATGCATGATAAAATGCCGGAGCTTCCGGCACGCAAGCTGGAAGGCGTGAGGCTGCTTGCACCAGCCGAGAAATTTGCTAACAAGCACAACATCGAAAATCCCGAACTCTATGCGGTCTTTCCCTACCGTCGAATAGCCATCGGCCGCCCTGGCCTGGAGCTGGGCATAGAAGCGCTCAACCGACGTGAGGACCGGGGTAATTTCGGCTGGCGACAGGGAGATATTTTCATGGCCTATTTGGGGCTTACAGACCAGGCACGAGAGCATGTGGTGGGCAGGGCTAGAAACTGGCATAAAGAATCGCGCTTTCCGGCATTCTGGGGACCGAACTACGACTGGACCCCAGATCAAGACCACGGAGGCGTCCTCCTCAAAGCTGTTCAGGCGATGCTCATGCAGACAGACGGAAAGAAGATATTTCTGCTGCCGGCCTGGCCGAAAGATTGGGATGTGGATTTCCGGTTACATGCGCCTTATAGAATGGTGGTCGAAGGCCAGGTCCTCTCCGGCAAAATCACCAGGCTTAAAGTCACCCCTGCGGCCCGCCGCTCCGATATCCAAATAATGATAAAAGAATAAAAAATATTGCCCAGATGTGTTTGATATCTATCTCTCTTGACTTTGTAACCTTTTTAGGTTACATTTGTAATATACTCAGGTTTCAGAGATGATTACAAATATTTTTAAATCTAAAGCACGGTCAGCTTTGTTCAGGCTATATTTTACCAACGTTGATTCAGCCTATTATTTAAGAGAGCTGGAGCGGCTTCTTTCCATTCCAGTAGCCATGATCAGAAAAGAACTTCTGCGGCTGGAAAAAGAAGGTATCTTTACCTCCTCCAGAAAAGGTAACCTGGTTTTCTATTCCCTCAACAAATCCTACCCTCTCTTCGACGAATTGAAAGGCATGGTCCTGAAGACAGTGGGCGCAGCCGGTGTGCTAAAAGAAGCGATAGGCAAGATTCAGGGAATTGAGGTTGCTTTTATATTTGGTTCCTTCGCCAGATCCGATGAGAATTTACGCAGTGATATTGACGTCTTTATAATTGGTCAGCCTGATGGGGACAGATTATTACGGGCGATAAGAAAGGCCGAAAAGATGTTGAAAAGGGAAATAAACTACGTCATATATTCACGCTCCGAGTATAGAAGTAAAAAGAAGCAGGGTGATTCATTCATCAGGGAAGTCTTGAGAAGCCCAAAGATATTCTTAACTGGAGAAGCCGATGGATTATAAAAGTTTTGTAAATGAGTACATTAAGCAAGGCCTATTAAAAAAGCAAAAGACTGACTGGGCTGCAATCAAGAAATTGATGAGGCGATGCTATATAGATTTATCTGCTGCGGATAGTAATCTGGCCATAGATGAGGGGATTGCTTTTTCCATAGCCTATATGGCCATGTTAAGGGCGGCGAGGGCCTATATGCTTTGTAAAGGGCTGAGGCCGGCAGATGGCTTCCAGCATAAAACTGTTGTTGAATTTCTTGAGCATTCCCTGAGAATTAAGAACAGGCAAATACTATCGCGTTTTGACATGATGCGAAGGAAGCGTAACATTTTTTCTTATGAAATAGGAACACCCATATCAAGAACCGAAGCAGAATTAGCCTTAAAAACAGCTGGGGATTTTGTAGCACTAATATGTGATATTTTAATGGAAGAAGATCCACAATTTAAGCTTAAGATAAAAGATAAAGACTCGAAATAAGCACCAGGGTTCCTGACCGAGATACCTTATTAATCATAATTAATCATAAAGAATAACAGAAAGTGTTTTTTTCGACGGTTTTCAGCCTTTCATCACCCCGATCGGGACCACACGGGCTACAACCTTGCCCAGCTTCGTCTCGTGAGATACTCGGACTACCTCATCCACATTTTTATAAGCGGCTGAAGCTTCTTCGGCCACACCCTTCCAACTTGTGGCTTTGAGCTCAACTCCCCTTTTTGCCAGCTCATCTCTTATCTGTTCTCCGCGGAAACGGCGCAACGCCTCATTGCGGCTCATCACCCGGCCAGCACCATGTGCAGTAGAGCTAAAACTCATTTCTTCAGCTTCAGCTGTTCCGACAAGAACATAAGAAGCAGTTCCCATGCTGCCCGGAATAAGCACCGGCTGCCCCACGTGCCTGTATACTTCAGGAATCTCCGGCCGCCCGGGACCAAAACTTCTGGTCGCGCCTTTGCGGTGAATACACAGGAGCTTTTCTCCTCCACCAATCGGATGTTTTTCAACCTTGGCCACGTTATGGCAGACATCATAAATCTGCCTCATTCCTTTAGCCGAACCCATGATCCTGGCAAACACGTCCCTCACCCAGTGAGCAATCATCTGCCGGTTGGCAAAAGCATAATTCACAGCCGCACACATTGACTTGTAATAACGCTGACCGAGTTCTGATTTGAAAGGAGCATTGATCAACTCTCTATCGGGCAATCCTTTATAACCGAACTTGTTCTCCATCATTTCAATGTAATCAGTGGCAATCTGATGTCCCAGGCCGCGGCTGCCGCAGTGAATCATCACCAGCACCTGGCCCTTCTCATCAATGCCAAAAGCCTTAGCTACCTCCGCATCATAGATTTCATCAACCTTTTGAATTTCCAGAAAATGGTTGCCGGCTCCCAGTGTGCCCAGCTGCGGTACGCCTCTTTCCATGGCTCTTTCGGAGATAAACTCGCAACTGGCATCTTTCATCCGGCCGCGCTCTTCTGTTCTGTCAAGGTCTTCCGACATTCCATAACCCTGCTCCACCGCCCATTCAGCGCCTTTCACCAGAATTTCCTTCAGCACATTTCGGCTCAGTTTTGTTATCCCTCCCTTACCAACTCCAGCCGGCACTTCCTTGAAAATTTCAGCCAGCAGTTCCTTCCTTCTGGCCGTGATATCGCTTTCTTTGTAATCAGTCCGCAGCAACCTGACTCCGCAATTTATGTCATAGCCAACTCCACCCGGAGAAATTATGCCTTCATCCAAATCAAAGGCAGCCACCCCACCTATTGGAAATCCGTAGCCCTGGTGAGCATCTGGCATCACATAAGACATCCGCTGGATTCCTGGAAGGCAGGCCACATTTCGCGCCTGCTGTAAGGTCTGATCTCTCCTGACCGATTCTATAAGGTTAGAAGAAGCATATATCCTGGCTGGCACTTTCATCTCACCGGATTTTGGAATTTCCCAGATAAACTCACTGATTTTAACCAATTCCATAACTCACCTCACATATCGACCACGACCTGAAGCACCAGGCCGCTGTCGGTCTTTTCTATTTTCATGTCGTTATAAGTCACGGCTTTCACCTGGCCGTAAATTTCATGCTCAGGCGAGATCAGGCCTCCACTGAGTTCAGCCCTTAGCTCATAGACCGTCCGGTTATCTTTCCAGACTTTTTCAATCTTCAGCTCATCTATCCCGCCGAGGAGAAAGGATTTTACTTCCAGAAGATAAAGACATTCGGTCAGGAACTTTACTATTAATTGCTCCAGGTTAGAAGCTTTAACCTTAACCATCTCCTTTATTTCAGGTCTAACCCTCTCCCAGTCCCACATCAAAGAAACCATTGCCAGAGCAGCATTACCTAAGGCCTCTTCCAGGGTCCGGCCAAAAGCGCGGAACTTACCGTCAGCGATGTGCTCCAGTATTTCATAGCGCTTCTTCATCATATACAACCCCGGCCCCATAATTTTAGCAGAAAATCTTCATCATAAAAGACTGGCTTTACTCAAATATACCGGCAATGGTCTGTCCGCATTTAGGACAATGTCCATCTTTAACCTGGTTGGATTTGACCCAGAACCCTTCACGGCTGATTAACAATTGCCCGCAGCTCGGGCAATTAGTATCTTCTCCCTCACCCCAAACATTACCAAGATAGATATACCTCAGGCCAGCACTCCGGCCAATCTCCCGGGCTTTTTTTAAGGTTGAAATCGGCGTCGGCCGGGCGTCTAAGTATTCATAATCGGGATGAAAACGGCTTATATGCCATGGAATATCAGGATCTGTTTCGACCAGAAAATGAGCAATGTTTCTGAGCTCCTCGTCTGAGTCATTAAGACCTGGAACAACCAGAGTGGTCACTTCTACCCAGATCCCAAGCTCTCTCATCTTACAAATAGAATCCAGCACCGGCTGAAGACGGGCCTTACAGATTTGCTTATAACTCTCATCCCGGAAAAATTTAAGGTCCACGTTGGCCGCATCAAGGTAAGGCCGAATGGTCTTCAGAGCTTTTTCAGTCATAAAACCATTGGTCACAAAATTGTTCTTGAGCCCTGATTCTTTTGCCAGACGAGCGGTTTCATAGGCATATTCAAAAAAGATGGTCGGCTCAGTATAGGTGTAAGAAATGCTGGCGCACTCATTCCGCAGTGCCTGCCGAACAATTTCCTTCACAGGGAGAAAGTTTCCACTGACTTCCGATTTTTCATCAGTCAATCTGGTCTGTGATATTTCCCAGTTCTGGCAGAATGGACAGCGAAAATTGCAGCCGATAGTGGCAATAGACAGGGATTTCGTCCCGGGTAAAAAATGGAAAAAAGGCTTTTTCTCTATGGGGTCGACGTGAGCGGCAATCGCTTCTTCAAAGACGTGCGTATAAAGGATACCATCGATGTTCTGGCGGACCCCGCATATACCAAACTGTCCATCATTCAGGACGCAGCCATGCGCACAGAGTTCGCAGGCTACTCTTTTTTTATCAAGGTAACTAAATAGCATGGCCTGGCGGCGCGCCATCTATTTTTTCTCCCTGTATAACTTATCAAAGAACGGACACAGATTTTTAAGAACGCAATCCAAGCAGAGAGGCTTTCTGGCCTGACAGATTTTCCGGCCATGGTCTACCAACAAAAAATTGAAATCAAGCCAGTCTGAATGCGGAACAAGCTCCATCAAGTCTTGTTCAATTTTCTCCGGCTCATTCCTAAAGCTCAGCCCGAGCCTTCCAGTCAGCCGCCGAACGTGAGTATCAACAGCAATACCTTCTGCTTTTCTGAAGGCTGAAGACAGAACGATGTTGGCTGTCTTCCTGGCCACGCCCGGAAGTTTAATCAACTCCTCCATAGAATCCGGCACCTTACTTTTGAATTCTTCTACGAGCTTCTTAGAAAGAGCGATAATGCTTCTGGCTTTGTTGCGGAAAAACCCGGTCGACCTGATTTCATTTTCCAGTTCCTGTTGTTCCGCCCGGGCAAAATGTTCTATGGAAGGATATTTCTGGAAAAGACCGGGCGTAACTTTGTTCACGCGCTCGTCTGTGCACTGGGCAGCCAGGATGGTGGCTACCAAAAGTTCAAAAGGCGTCCGGAAATTTAAGGCTGTCTTCGCTTCCGGATACTCACGCCGCAAAATCTTGATAATTTCTTTAACCCGTTCTTTTTCCTTATTTCCCTGCTTTTTATTTTCTAATTTGGCAGCAGCGTTCGTTAGAGTCCTATCTTTCCCTTTGCCTGTCCTCTCCTTCATTTCCTTCCCTCCCTAATATCATAAACCCAGCTCAGTCCGCAGCTGGAGTATCTTTAGCAAATCGCCCCGGCAGATCATACCTACAACTTTTCCTTTATCCAGAACGGGTAACTGATTGACACCAACCGAAGCCAGGCTTGACAACACTTGATCGCCCGTGGCCTCTGGTGAAACATAAGCTATCTTATCTTTTGGGGTCATAATGTCGCTAACCTTGAGCTCGGGCCAGCGTTCGACCGGATATTTCTTGATGTCTTCCAGGCAGACAATTCCTGAAAGCTCTCCGTCTTTCATTACCAGGAAAGCTCTTTCTCTCTTTTTCAGAACATGTTCCCGAACAAGCACATCGATTGATATTTCAGGGCTGACGGTCATAAATTCTTCACTCATCAGGTCAGAAGCTTTAAGCCCCTGAAGAGATGTCCGCAAAAGGATTTGACTGTAGCCCTGGACTGAGGCATGATGCAGAAACCAGCCGATCAGCACCAACCATAAACCGCCTATGTTGCCCCGGAAAAATCTGAAAATTCCGAAAAAGATCAGGAAAAAAGCAATCGCCTGTCCAACGGTTGAAGCAATCCTGGTAGCTTTCTTCAGGTCTCCGGTAGATTTCCAGATAATTGCTCTTAGCACTCTGCCGCCATCCATCGGAAAGCCTGGCAGGAGGTTAAAGGCTCCCAGGATAGCGTTAATGTAGGCCAGATAAGAAAAGGAAACCTGGAGCGGCTTTGAAACTGGAGTAATGAGCAAAGATAGCAGGACAAAGACCATGGCCAGGAAAAAACTGGAAAGCGGACCAGCCAGGGCCATGAAAAACTCCTTTCTCGGCTCTTCCAGCTCTTCGCTTATCTGGGCAACTCCACCGAGGATAAAAAGGGTTATGTCTTCAACTTTTTCTCCCTGCCTTTTAGCAATCAGGGAATGAGCCAATTCATGAAAAAGCACTGAGGCAAAAACCAGGAGACTGGTTATTAGCCCCAGTAACCAGTAGAGGCTACGGTTAGAAACCGGAAAAGACTGAGGAAAATAAAAAAGAGCTAAAGAAAAAGTAAAAAGAAAAAAGATGATTATCCAGCTGGAATCGATCTTGATGTCGATGCCAGAGACGCGGCCCACTTTCCACGTGTATTTCATAACACCTCCTTATTTTTATTTTATCAGAATACAGCTCATCACACATTCAAAATTATTTTTTGTTCTCGTAATCTAAAGGTCAAGAATGGAACCTGAATAACAGGCAACAGGATGTCCAAACTTCTTCTTGTCAGTAACCGGGTTCATTGCCAGGAAAAAAACAGGGTGAAAAGATCAGGATCGCCAGCATAGACCTTCACCAATTTCCCCAAAGTGGAGCAGGGTACTCATAATCAAACCGGTTCAGCCGAGTTTTTGATATTTGAACTGTTGGCCAATTGAGTTTTTATTCAAGCTATCCCGACGGCCAGCGAGAGAAGCCTCAAAGCTCCCCGTTCCTCAACATCAATTCCCACCTTCGGTCTGCCATGCCGTCGCAACCTCGGCTTGCTACTGCCCCCCTGCCCTGGATATTATGCCTTAACCTGAAAGAAAAAAATAATTGACTTGCTAATAGTTGTATTATAAAATAAAGAAAAGCAAGAGCTTAAGTCATTGATTAAAAACAAATTAAGGAAGGAGGTTTGGCTATGAAAACCAATGCTCCAAAAGGTGTAGTATGGTTTATAGCCGTTATCATTGGCCTGCTTGGGGTTCTGGGCAAAATTGTTGTCATTCCCATCCTGACCGCCTATTCGTGGTGGCTTGTTTTGATCGGTTTTGTTATCCTTGCCCTGGCAACACTGATCAAAGGGCTATAAGACTTAATTCCAATCTAATTCAATATCTTGATCGCTTAAAAGCGGGGGTTTAGTTTCGCGCAAATTGTTGATAGACTGACCGCTTCTATCACTTATCGCCGCCTTATTTTGAGCCTGGAGAACTGCTTCTATTAAAGCCCGGCTTATTTGATCATAAAAGACGCTGTCTGCCCTTAGCTCCAAAACCGAGCTTGATTAAAAGGTTATAAACTTCTCGCGCGCGGCTCCACATAGCGGACAACGCCCGGGCCCCTCGCCTTCTATCGTAAAACCACAAACAGAGCAGACCTTAATTGGCAGGAACTGTGCATCATGTCCGGCGGTCACTGCTAATCTGGCTCTGGAGTATAGATCAGAATGGACCTTTTCTGCGGCCAGAGCAAACTGATGATAGGTCACAGCTTTGTTCTCTCCCTGTTCCTTAGCCACTGCGATGTAGGCTGGATACATTTCTTCTATTTCAAAATTTTCTCCATTAAAAGCTTTGTCCAGGTTTTCCGCAGTCTTCCCTTCCCCTTCGAGCACTCTTAGGTGATTGGTGGCATGAATCTGCTCTGAAAAAGAAGCGGCCTCAAAGAGTCTGGCCACATTGGCCAGGTTTTCTCTTCTGGCTTTTTCAGCATAGACTTTGTATCTCAGGTGAGCCTGGCTCTCTCCGGCCAGCGCTTCCTTAACTGTAATTTCCGTGATTCTTTTCATAATTTTCTCCTTCGCTCAAGACTTTTTGCTTCCCCTAGTGCGCAGGTTTATCAATGGCTATGTTCTCAGACAAAATGAATCATCTGGTTGATGGCATCCTCGGCTCTCTCAGCAATGTCTCTCTCCACCAGAATTTCCGGACTTTCTTCGAGCAAAGCTCTGTAAACCTTCTTGAGATTAATTCTTTTCATATTCCTGCAGACTGCTTTTTGCCGGGCTGGATAAAACTTCTTGTCCGGGTTCTCTTTTCCAAGCCGGTAGAGGATACCAGTTTCTGTGGCCACAATAAATTCTCTGGCCAAGGATTTTGAAGCTTCTTTAATCATCTGTCCGGTGGAAAGAATCCGATCAGCTATTTTGAGGACATCAGGTCTGCACTCAGGGTGAGCCCAGATTTCGGCTTCAGGATGAAGTCGCTTTTGTCTCTCCACATCTTTGACTCTAATGTCTTCATGAATAGGACAATAGCCGTCCCAGACAATCAACTTTTTCCCGGTTTTATTCATCACGTAAGAAGCGAGATTCCGGTCGGGCACAAAAATGATTTCCTCATCATCCAGGCTGCTGACCACTCTGACCGCGTTGCCCGAGGTACAACAGACATCTGTTTCAGCTTTAACTTCAGCCGTGGTATTAACATAGGCCACAACCTTTCTCCCGGGGTATCGTTCTTTCATCCAGCGGAGGTCCTGCCCCCTGACCATATCAGCCATCGGACACCCGGCTTTCATGTCAGGAAGAATAACTTTTTTTGACGGCGACAGGATCTTGGCTGTCTCAGCCATGAAATGGACACCGCAAAAAACGATAACATCTGCTTCTACTTCAGCCGCTTTTCTGCTGAGCTCAAGGGAATCACCCACAAAGTCAGCGATTTCCTGAATTTCTTCTGGCTGATAATTGTGAGCCAGGATAATAGCCTTTTTTTCTTTCCTGAGCCTGTCGATCTCTGCTATCAGTTTTTCTTTCTTCATCCTATTTCAGAAATTCCCTCTTTACCCGGTATAACTACTGCCCGCTTCAAATCATTCCTGGAAATCAGCTTCGACTTCAAACCAGACCTGCACCGCAATGATGACACGTTTCCTCGCCTTCCCGGTTGAACTGACCGCAATGTTCACATCTTATCAGTCTTATCTGACATCTGGAGCAAAGCTCAGCCATCTCAGGCAAAACCGAATCGCAGTACGGGCAATGCAATTCACCTGATTCAATGTTCTGTTCTTCTTCCAGGCCGGCCTTGATTTCAACCGGGCGACCCTGCTTCCTCTGATATTCTTCTATAGCTTTATGCAGGGCATCAGCACCCAGATTTGAACAGTGCATTTTATTTTTGGGCAGACCGCCCAGCTCCTGTGCCACCAGCTCGTTGGTAATTTTCATCGCCTCTTCCAGAGTCTTACCCTTAGCCATCTCACTGACCATGCTGCTTACGGCAATGGCTGCGCCGCAGCCAAAGGTCTGGAATTTTACATCTTGCAGCCGACCATCTTTAACTTTTATGTAAAAAGTCATCATATCCCCGCAGACTGGATTCCCCACTTCACCGATGCCGTCAGCATCAGGAATGGCCCCGACATTCCGCGGATTCAAGAAATGTTCCATGACTTTATCCGTGTACATTTTTCTTCTCCTGAAGATGTTTAGTATAAAGTGGAGACATATTTCTTAATCTCTGGACGATCGAAGGCAAGGTGTAAAGCAAATAATCAACATCTTCCGGCTCTGTCTCATCGTCCAGAGTAAAGACCAGGCTTCCCTGGGCAGTGGCGTGGTCAATACCCATGGCCAGAAGCACGTGGGAAGCCCGAAGGGATTTTGAAGTGCAGGCAGAACCGCTGGCAGCCTGAATTCCTTTTAAATCCAGGTGAAGCAATATTGCCTCACCTTCTATGAATTTCAGACAGAAGCTGGCGTGACGTGGCAGGCGTTCAGCGGGATGTCCGGTCAGGATGACCTGGTCAACCCTTTCCAGCACACCTTCGATAATCCTGTCTCTAAGAGACTTAATCCTGGCGGTTCTCTCTCCCAGACTCTTCCTGGCCAGTTCAGCTGCTACTCCCATTCCAACAATAGCCGGCACATTTTCTGTCCCGGCCCTGCGTCCAGCTTCCTGATTACCGCCATCAATCAGTGGTGTAAGTTTAACCCCCTTTTTAATATAAAGAGCAGCTGCCCCTTTGGGTCCATAAAACTGGTCAGCAGCCAGACTCAGCGCTTCAACTCCAAGTTCGCTCACATCAACAGGAATATTCCCGGCCGCAGCCACAGCATCAGTATGGAAAATTATACACTTCTCCTGGCAGAGCTGGCTTATGGCTCTAATCGGTTGAATAGTTCCAACCTCATTATTAGCCATCATGATTGAGACCAGAATGGTCTCCGGCCTTAAGGCTTCGGCCAACTTGCTAACTGAGACCCGACCAAAATTATCCACAGGCACAGTAGTCGTCTGAAATCCCAGCTTTTCAAGAAATTTAACAGACTTGAGCACGGATACATGTTCGATGGCCGAAACCACCAGATGTTTGCCTTTAGCCTGATTGGCTAAGGCCAGTCCCTTGAGCGCCAGATTATTGGCTTCAGAGCCAGATGAAACAAAAATGACCTCATCTGGCTGGCTGTTGATAAGAGAAGCTACCTGGAGCCGGGCTCTTTCTATGGCTTCAGCCGCCTTCTGGCCAACGGAATGCAGACTCTGGGCATTACCAAAATTATCACGAAAATAGGGGAGCATAGCCTGGAAGACTTCTTCCTTCAATGGCGAAGCCGCCTGCCTGTCAGCATAAAGCCTGGTCATCTTCCCCTCCTTTGAACTTATCCTGGTTCAATTTTAAACTGCGACCACGCTTTTGACTTCGGGAATTTCTTTCTTCAGCAGGCGCTCAATACCCATTTTCAGGGTCATCTGAGACATCGGGCAACCGCCGCAGGCTCCTTTCAGTCTAACAGAAACAACCCCATCGACCACATCGACCAGCTCGACATCGCCTCCATCTGCTTGAAGAGCAGGTCTTATCCGGTTGAGAACTTTCTCCACTTTTTCTTTCATCAAAAACTCCTTAGTAATTTAAAGGAAATGATCAAATCATCAGATAATAGTTTATCCTTTCCCCGGCAAAATTTCAACTATTATTCCTATCATTTCAGTAGGAATTATTAATCGACCAGAACTGTCAATCCGTCGTAAGCGGCCAGAACCTCCACACCGGTCTCTTTGCTCATATCCTCGGCTATCTGTCTCGGATTGGCCCGAAGCATAGTCATTCCAAAGTGGGTCAGATAGGCCCGTTCCGGCCGCAGTTCCTGTATTATCCTGGTCGCCTCGGGCAGGGTTAAGTGCAGGATGGCTTCAGAATCGGCCTGGGTTTTCCTGAGCACGTTTAAGACCAGGATGTTGACCTCCCTGTAGCTGTCTAAAAGCTCCGGGAAAAACTTAGTATCAACCATGAAACCTATCACTTTATGCGGCAGGTAAAATTTTAAGCCGTAGGTTTCGGCTTCATGGAGGTGCTTTAAAGAAGTCCGGACTCTCAATTCGCCCAGCCGATAATCTTTCTCAGCCTCCAGCACCTCTATTCCTCCAAGGAGACTCTTCAGGTATCTAAGAACCACTGCCTCCCGGCCTTGAAGGCATTCCCGGGGGGCAAAAAGGAAACCTCTCTTTTTCAAGCCGCCTGCGGTCATGGCGTCTATCAGAATGTTGATATCGTTCGAATGGTCAATGTGTTTATGAGTCAGAAAAATGGCTTCTATTTGCGCCGGGTCAATGGCAGGCCGACTGTGAGTCAGGCGCACAAGAGCTCCTGGCCCTGGGTCCAGAATTATTTT
>Ga0172362_10000615_pt1 | contig 29553 bp, 23 predicted proteins | sample LakKivs1_kivu2a2_FD_114534 | JGI IMG/M metagenome (GOLD analysis project Ga0172362, IMG submission 114534) | Sediment microbial communities from Lake Kivu, Rwanda - Sediment s1_kivu2a2 | ecosystem: Environmental > Aquatic > Freshwater > Lake > Sediment | place: Rwanda: Western Province, Lake... | reverse complement strand
TTTAAATAATCCAGTTTTTAAACAAAAAGAATATTCATTTGATTATAGAATATCAACAGATTGTTTTTCAGTATCAATACAATTAATTCATAATGATTTTATTCAAAAAGAAAAAGATAAAAAGCAAAATATGAAAACCAAGAAGGGTCAAATGAAAGAATTAACAAAAGATATGAACCAAGAACAAAAAGAGAAATATAAAGAAGATTTAATTAAAAAGAAAAAGGATGAACAAATTAAATTAAAATTAGAAAAGAAATTATTAAAAGATAAGGAAAAAGAAGCATATAAAAAATTATCAAAAGAAGAAAAACTAAAGTTAAAAGAACAAAAAAATAAAGAAAATAAACTAAAACAAACATCTAAATATATTGAATTTCCATATTTAGAAGAATTAGATGAAAAACAATATAATGAATTAAAAAACGGTAATTGGATAGTTTGCGATCCGGGAAAGCGGACGTTGATGTATATGAAAAATAAAGATGGTATTACATATAAATATACTAATAGAATGCATATGAATAAAACTAAAAGATTAAAATATCAAAGATTAGTTAAAAATTATAAAGATAAAAAAGAAATAACCAAAATAGAAAATAAATTAAGTGAATTTAATTCAAAAAGTTGTATTTTAGATGAATTCAAAAAATTTATAAAAAATAAGAATGAATTAAACAAAGTATTATTACAAAAATATAAAGAAGACATATTTAGAAAATATAAATGGTATTCATATATAAATCGTAAGAAAGCAGAAACAGATTTAGCAAGAAATATAAAAGATAAATTTGGAAAAGATGTTATTTTAATACAAGGAGATTGGTCAGATAAGTTAAAAACTACTCCATCAAGAATTAAATATATATCAACTCCTAATTTAGGATTAAAAAGAAAATTAAATGAATATTTATCAATTTATAATATAGATGAATTTAGAACATCTTGTTTAAATTATAAAACAGAAGAAAGATGTGAAAATATGTATTTACTAGATAAAAAAGGTGTTGAACGAAAAATACATTCAATTCTAAGGTATCAAACCGAAAGTAAAAGAATGGGTTGTATAAATCGTGATGAAAATGCAGTAAATAATATGATAAAAATAGTAAATACATATTTATTGAATAAAATACGACCAGAAAAATTTAGGAGAGATTATAAATTTCCCGAAATGATAAAAGATGACAACCCTATTATTATTGGTATAAATAATAGCGTCAAATGTCATTAAGCCCTTATGGGTGCAATTATATTTTTTTTACTGTTAAGTGTCCCATTTTTCAGTGAAAAAGGTGTAATATTCATACCCAAACTAATATTTATCAAGTTAATTAAATTACCAAAAAATGAAGAAGTTCCATATACAAATATTTTTTTAATATTTTTTGAATATATATGTAATATTTCACTAAATTTTATAATTTTATCATAATGATATGTATCTTTAATTAACATTAAATTTATATTTATATGAATACTAATTATATCTGTTGTTTTCAATAAATCACTTATTTTATTTTGAACATAAATTAAAAAATGTTCATAAAAATCAGAAATAAATAAATTTCTAAATAATTCTACATCAATATAAAAATCATTATTACTAATTAATTTAAAAATATCATCAAATTCTTTTTTTTTCCTTTTTGATATTTCCATAAAAATTATTCTATATAATTAAGTTTATAAAATTTGAAACTAAAAATTTAACACTTGATTTAAATTTACATAATTTCTATCTAAAATATATAACTTATTATCATAAATTACAAAATTTATACAACAATTTACAACAATATTAATTATTCTTTTTAAAATATTATCTCTATCTACTAAATCATTAATTTTAGTTTTATTAATTCTTAACCAATCTAAAAATATAAAACCATAAGAATAAATATTAATATTTGATAATAATGAAGATATTATGTCTTTATTAGTTTTTTTTGTTAATTTAATAAAATTTTTATTTAAAATAAAAATTTCATTAAATATATCCATAATTTTAATAATATTATTTTTGTTATAATTATTATTATGTTGTTTAATCATATAACTTATATATAGCGTTTCAATAGATTCAATAAACATTTCTAAATTTATTTTAATTTTATTTTTATTGTCATTTAACATTTTTTCAGAATTACCTGAATCAAAATGATTTTTAAAATTAAAATTATTTGTATTCAAATCATTTAAATCAAATGCTTCTAAATTATATGCATCCATTTCAATTGTATAATTTTTCAGATGTTTATCCCAAAAATTAATTAAAATATTAAAAGCATTAAATTTAAATTCAACATTTTCAATATATTCATATGTATTTATTTGTAATAATCTATAATAATTATTATTTTTTAAAAATCCTATTTTGCGAATATAACCTGTAAATTCATATAATAATAAATTAGAAATTGTATCATATGGAAAATACATTATATTATAAAACTTTGATTCACCAATTGTTTTTATATATTCTTCTTCTGAAAGGTTTAAATTTATTGGTTCCTCAAAATCAATAATTTTAATTTTGTCATTATGAACAATTAAATTACCATATTTTAAATCATCAAAATAAAATCCATTTTTATTACATAATTCTACCAAATTATAAATATTTATCATTTTTAAGAAAAAAGTATCAAATTCATATTTAAGCGGTATTCCTTTATCATATACCACTTGAAAAATTTCATTTTTATTTGATATTAATTGACTTAATATTTTAAAAACATTCAATGATTTTGAAATCCATTCATATCCATAACCAAATTCACCACTATTGTATTTTGATACAAAATCTGCTTTATTAATGTAACCACCTTTTATTGGTAAAATAAAATTTTCATCACTAAAAATATGTGGATATTCCTTAATTAATTTTAATACATTATCATAAGTTTTACTGATATTTTCTTGAGTTTCTGGATAATATATTTTATCTTCAACATTAAATAATAATTTGCTTACTTGATTCAGTTCTATTATATCTTCATATTTTTCTGATGAAATTGGAATTCTCGGGGATGAAAATACGATTCCAAAAGAACCTTTTCCTTCTAAAACCATTTAATATATATATTACTATTCTAATTATTTTTAATTGTAACATAAATAAAATATTTCAATTTTTTATATTATAAATATATTATGAATATTATGGAATTGAATATTTATTAAATTTAATAATGATTTTAATTTTCTAATTATTCTATTTTTTCTACCACCATCAATTATATTAAATTTATTCGTTTCTGAATCTGATTTTGTTGTATTATAAAATATTTCAAAAATAATATATGTTTTAAGTATCTTTGTTATCTTTAATTGAATTTCAGGAAATTCTTTTGATAATTTATCATTTAATTTATTTATAAAAATTTTTTTACTCATTTTATCAATAATAAATATACTATTATTTATATATTTATTAGAAATTTTATTATATACTATATTTATATTTATATTTAATATGCCATTTGATGCAAGTATTGAAGTATTACAAGAAATAGTAAAACTGATACATGATAAAGTTAAAGAAAATGAAGAGTTAAACAAAAATATTAAAATAGAAAATGAGATATTTTATGTTAATCTTAAAAATATTTCTGATACTTTAAGTTTAATGATTGACAAATTAAAAAGTTTTCAACAATTATCACCTACTACTGAAGAAGTAAATGATTTGAAATTTAGATGCGAAAAGCTATTTAATCATTTATCAAGTACAAATAAATTGCTTATTGAAATAGAAAATAATCATGGCTTATTGATGTCTAAAAGAGAAACTTACAAAAAAAAATGGTATCTATGTGTTGAGAGATATACTAAATCAAAGTTTTTAGAAGATTTAGAAGATATGAATAATCAAATAAAAATTAAAATAGAATTATTAAATAATGAATTTAATGATATTAACAATTTAATGAATATATATGAAAAACAAATTGAAAATCTAAAATTTAAATTTATACCATTAAGACGATTATGGATATCTAATAAATGGGATCAAGATGCTAATCAAGAAAGTCAAAGAGTAACAATTTCATCATTTGTGCAAGAAATACAATCAAAAGAAGATTTATCTTGGAATTTACATAATTATCACTATGAAAATATGAAAAAATTTTTAACAAATATGATAGAAATAGATAAAACTGAAAGACAATTAGAAGCAATAGGATTAGGAAGAAGTTGTGGTACATATTTTTTAAATAATTCTCTTATTGCTAATCTAACAAACTTACCAAGTGAAAAATTACAATGGACTAATCTATCTGATATGGTATTATATTTCTCTTTATCACCTATAATAAGACCAACTGATGATAAAATAACCGAACAAATTATTGAGTTATGGAATCAAGAAATAAAAAAAAGAGAATTATCTAAAACACCAGAAGAATATGCCAAATATATTAAAGAAATAGAAGATAAAAAAAATAAAGAATTACAAATGGAAAATTTAAAAAATAATAATAATAATATTATAGATAAAATAGAAGTTAATGTAGAAAATAATATCAAAAAAAATATTGATAGTATTATAAAAGATAATAAATTAAAAGAACAATATAATGCTTTCATAATCAAAAATGATAAAAAATATATTATAACTTATAAATATAATAGTAATCATACAGAAGTATTTTTTGAAACAACTAAAGAAGGTAAATTGGGAAAAATAGAATTAGATTTAAAATTGTACGATAATTATGAAGATTATCATGGTTATATATGTAATTTTATTAAAAAAGATTATGAAGGAAATCATTATTTTTATATACCCCCTATTTTATGGCATGGTGGATGTGGTCACGAATATTCATTACATTATGATAAAAATACAGACAAATGGTATTTATCCAGATTTAATTATTCAACTGATACATCAAATGGATATTCTGGTATATTTGTACATAAAAAAGATACATCTTATGATATTTTACAAACGAGAGGATATAATAATTTACTCCAATGTGATTTTACTATTAAATTTGAATAAAATATTATAAAAAATATTAATCATAAAAAATGTGGTTTTTATTTTTTATATATGCATCCAAATCAAAATTAGCAAAATCAGGAAATAAACCAATAACCTTATTTATAGTTATATCGTAATCATTTCTAAAAATTGCATATTTCTCATTTAATATATATTCAAATATAAATTCATTGGATAATTTTTTTTGATGTCGCAAAACCATATTTGGTGTTATTTTTCCTTGTTTCATATTAATTCGCAAAGTTTGTTCATCGTATTGATTGAACAATAAATCTTCATTATTAATTTCTTCAATTTCTTTAATTGTATTTTTCATTGAGGGATTTTTAATATAATTATGTTATATATTTATAATCCTATTAACAATTATTATTATTTTCAATTTTTTATTATATTATATATAATATATTAAAAATGAATAATTTTTCAATTGCGGTATTTGGTTGTTGGAATGAGGGTTGTACAAGTAATTCTGGACAACAATCAGTTTCAAATACAATCAAATCTAATGAATCTAAATATGAATTTATGGTTATTTTGGGAGATAATTATTATGCAAAAAAAAAAACTTTAATTGAATCAAAAAAATCAAAGTTAAAAGTTAAATTAACAAATTTACAAGAATTGAAAAAAGGATTTGAATGTCTACAAAATATTAATTTAGAAAAAAAATTAATTATGGGTAATCACGATATAGAAGATAGTATTGATAAAAATTGTTCTGTGTTAAAAACCCAATTAAAATTACCTTGGTATGATGTTAAATTTCCTTTTGGTTATGATATGTATTATTTATATGGAAACAATAAAAATACCTATAATGAAACAATATTATTTATTTATTTAGATACCACATTATATTCACCTGATATTAATGATTCCAATTCTTGTTATGGTTCTACTCTAAATAAAAGTATTACCGATTTAAAACAAGAACAAAATAATTTTATAGTAAATACATTGAAAATAACAAAAAATAAACTTTTAAATATTTCTAATGTAGTTTTTTTTGGACACGAACCTCTTTTTACATTTAAAGAAAAAAAAGGAATAAATGAACCATCAATTAATTTAGAATTATTAAATATTTTATTTGATGAAAAATATTCTAATCTGAATTTTTTTTGGATATGTGCTGATTATCATATTTATCAAAATTCAACAATTACATCAAAATCTAATCCTAAACAAAAAATATCTCAATGGATTTTTGGAACTGGTGGAGGCGAATTAGACAATACTGTAAATACAAATTTTATGGAAATTAATGATTATAATTTAAATATAGAACCAAATATAGTTTCAAACTCAAATAATAATGATATTTCAAATAAATTTAATAAAGAAATTGGGGTTAAAAAATTTGGTTATGGAGAAATAACATTTGATTTATGTTCCGTTACACATAAATTTATATTGAGTGATTATAATAGTCACGAAAATTATGATGGGAAGAAATTAAAGATTGAAGGTGGAAGTATTAATAATAATCATATGGAAAAATATATTAAATATAAAACAAAATATAGCAAGCTTAAAAAACAAATCGATATGCTATAATATTTATAATTTTGTTTAGTATATTTATTTAATTTGTGTTTCAATAAAGTTTTTTTAAAAAAATAATTATTTTTATATTAATTTAATTTTAATTAATATAAAATAAATTTAACTGAAAAAAATTATATGTTATATAATTTATATAACATACTATGAAAAGTAATAATAAAATATCAAATTTAGATAGTACAAGTGAAGATGGATATTCTGATACTAATTTAAATTATGAAGAAAAATTAAATAAAATAAACAAAATTATATATAATCTTGACCTATTTTCTAATGGATATAATTTTGACAATAATTATGAAATTATGAATTCTAATTTAAAAATATTAACAGGAGGAAATAGTAAAGACAAAGATAATGACACAATTACAATCACATTAAAAAAATACAATAAAATTAAAGCATTTGCTAAAGCCGCTAAAAATACAATTATAAAATATAAAAATGTTGCTCAATATTATTTTGATTCATATAATCTTATTTTGTTTAATTATATTAATTTGTTAAATTTATTATACAAACAAAAAAATACTTTAGAAGATAAAATTGAACAGTATAATAAATTATCAAAAGATTATTCTAATGGAATAGATAAAATTAAATTACTTGAAACTATGATTGGGGGAATTGAAAAAGTTATTGCTAAAACTACTAATTTAGATTTAGAAATTAAAAATAAAATTGATGGAAAAGAATTAAATATTAGTGCTAGTGCTAATTTAATTCCAAATAAAAATGTAGAGATTATAGATGAAAATATTAAATTGGGAGGTTTTGATAGTTTGGGTGGAACAATAATGTATGGAGGTGAAATGAATTTAGAAGAATTTGAAGAAGCTATTGAAAAAGATATTGAACAATTAAATAACACAGCAAAAGAAATGGAAGAAGATAATAAATTTATAACAGATAAAATTTCAAAATTACACGATAAAGTAAAAGGGGTTATTGGAGATGCAGAAGATTTATTTAATATTAGATTAAGTATTGAATGGTTAGTTAATCAATTAGAAATAAAACGTGATGATAAAGAAAAAATAGATTACCAAAAAATGTATGATAAATTAAGTGCTTCTATTAATGTTGTTAAGGCTAAACAAAATTCACCCCAAATTGCTGAATATTTAAGAAAATTAGAAGGAATGGCTAAAGAATTAGAAAATTTCATTAAATCAAGTAAAGATACTTTAAATACTATGTCTGATGAAAAGAAAGCAGATATGTTAAGAACTTTAAATGAATTACATCAAACTGCAGATACTTTTTTACAACAAGGAGGTAATTTAAGTAAATTTAATGGAGGTACTCCTTTTAAAGAAGCATATATGAACTTTAATAACAGTTTAAGTACCAAACTAATAGATGAAATTAATGAAATAAATAAGGATGGGGAAACAAATTACATTAAAATAATAAAACAAAAAGATGATGGAAGTTATGAAATTTTAAATGAACAATCCCAATTAGATTTTGACCCATTAGAAGATAATGAAAAACAAGATGAACTTTATCAACTAATTAAGATGGCAAAACATTTAAATTATTGGTTTGATATTGCTTTTAAATATTTGAAAATTTATAAAGGATTTAGTTCAGTTATGATTCAAGATTATAAAATAGAGGAAGATACATTTATTAATACCCAATGGGATAAAATTTATAGTAATAATGATAATGTTGAATTTTATTTATTCAAAGTTAAAAATTGGGATATTATTAAAACAGAAGGGTTATTAACAATTCCATCTGAATTAAAAATTAGCGAAATGTTAGAAAAAATCATTAAAGAAGAGTATATTAATGATACAAATAAATACATAAATGTGGTATATGAAAAATCTAATCTTAATAAAACAATTAATCTTATTAACAACAATATAATATTTTATAATTATTTAACTATACTTCTATACTATATATTGTATTTTGAATTTTTAATTAATGGGATTGAATTTGCTAATGATAATGTTCAAATAATTAATATGTCATTCCAAAATATGACCAAATCCAAAAAAATGTACACAACTAGTGGATTTAGAGATTATTTATCAATTAGAGGTGGTGCTGATGGTATGGATGAGTTGACAACTAATAATAAATTATCAAAAGCACTTGAGGAAATGTTTAGTATATTTAATGGTGAAATTACAAAATTAAATAGTTCTATTGATAAATCTTCAATTTCATCACAACAACAAACTGATTTATTTGAAAAAATAACTACAAATTATTTCAGTAAAATTGACAAAAATGAACAAACACCAATACCAATTGATTCTGTTTGTAAAGAAGTTAATACTGAACTGATTAGAGATAATAAAAAATTAATGAAACAAATGAAAGAAATATATGTAAAAATTTATGATAAATTAGAAGGTAAACCGGTTGAAGAAATAGATACTAACACTACCGAACTTACAATTGCAGAGTGTGATTTAAGTGGTGATATTAGTGTATGTAATTCTAATGTTATCAATGCGATAAAACCATTAATTGGGGATGACAAATCTGTTCTAAAAAGTTCTATTGGTGGTGTTGGTGAAATATCATACCCACGTATTGATCCTTATAGAATAATGTTAAGAGATAGTAAAGATAAATTGAAAAAATTTTATGAGCAAGCTAATTTAATAAATAGTGCTTTAGAAAAGATTATTTCTGAAAAAAAAATTTCTAACACTACCAAAGAATTAAATTCAATATATTCTACATTAAAAGAATTTGTTGGAAAAGGTATTAATTCTTATATTAATGTAAATCCAATGATTGTGTTTAGTATTGAATTTCCTCCAATTGCCTATAAAGGACAGCCTTGTAGTTATAAATTTACATATAATTCTAAAAATAATTTAGTTGAATACAATCCCCCTAATGATTGTAATGTTGGTAAATTTGAAATACCTAAATTACATTCTCATCAAGGATTTTTTGAATCAACTAAAAATGATACCACACAAGATTTAATGGATGATTCAATTGTAGGACTCAATAAATTAATAGAAACAAAATCAGGTAATTCTGATCCTGCAGATCCTGACCCAACTCAAAAAGTTATTAATTTGATGTTTGCTCTGGGTGCTAGTGGAACTGGTAAAACTACAAGATATTTTGGGTCAACTGATTCTAAAACTCTTCCCAAAGATAAAAAAGGTATTATTCCTGATATTATTGAATCTGCAAAAAAGAAAAATAAGAAAAAACAATCTAAAAAATCTGACAACAATGAAATTCAAGATTCTGATGTAGATGTTGAATCAGACGAAGAAGCACAAACTGAAAATGCAGAACCAACATCCCAAATTAAAATAGAATTAGCTTATTTTATTTGTTATGGTAGAAAATCATCTATTAATGAACCAGATACTAACCAAAATAATTTTAATGAAATGGTTATATTTGCTAATATTCCAAATTTACAAACAAAAAAATTTAAACAAACTGATTCTAACCAATTTGATAATCAAGATTTTAATATTTATATTGAAGCAAATAAAAAGTCAAATCCTACTAATTATATTGAATTTTATAGTAATTTGGTTTCTTCTAAATTAACGAAAGTAGAGTATTCCGATGTTAAAAACTATATTACCGATGGTATTGAATTTTCACAACCACTATCTTCAACACCATCCCAATTTAACTTAACTTTTAGACAAATTATTGAACCAGGAAATAATTCAAGTGAAAATACTGAATTAAACGAAACAAATAAATTAATTTGGTTAGATATTACAAATGTTGAATCAAATGATATATCCGATATTTTTGAAGGATTACTTGATGTCCAAAAAGCAATCCATACTGTCCTCCCAACTAAAAATAATATTGAAAGTTCAAGAGGTCATACTTGTGTACTAATCAAAATTACTGATCAAGACGGAAGTAAATATTTTCCCCTATTTGATATGGCTGGAACTGAAAATGTTCAAGCGATGAGGGATTTTTTTATCAAACCAAAATCAACTAATCCTACAGATAATGTAGAACCAAGTAATAATTATAAAAACCAAATGAATAAATTAATAGATGTTGTTTCTAATCTGACTATAGGATATAAAGTAAAAGAAAATGGAAAAGCATTTGCATCACTTAATGAATTATTAACTAGCGATATTGTTCAAAAATATTTAGAAAAACCTAAAATAATCGAATCTAGACCAGAACTAACTGGATTTGCAGGTGGTAAACCTGATTATGATATTGGTACAAATGAAAAGGAAAATTTTCAAAATTTTGGTAAACAAATAGAATTGGGAACTAATTCTCCAGATTTGGTTGATAAAATTATTGGGGAAGGTTATTATATTAATCATACTATCGGGATGTTAATTTATGTGGCCAAATGTATAGGTCAAAGTATAAACTCTGAAAAAATTGGTAATGATGATAATTTTGCCAATATACAATCTGGATTAGAAGCAAGTTTATCAAATTATGTCTATACTATTTCTAGTTCCCAATCAATGTCACCCAATTCCAAACCTCGAACTAGAATATTGGCTGATGGATTAGGATTTTCTAATATAATGGCTCATAACACCATATGGGCTCAAATATTATTTAGTTTCTTATATTGGAATGAAGAAAATCCCCAATCAATTAACAAAATGTTTGGGGATTGCATTAAAAGTGAAAATGCCCAATCTCCCAATATTATTACCAAATATATAACCGAACAATTGAGTTTGAATACCATAAAAGGTTTAGACTCAGAATACAATAATGATGTGAATATATTTGGTAAATTAAAGGAATCAGGTAAAATTAATTTTGATAATATTATTCAAAGTGTTCAAACCAAATTAAATCAAATTAATCAAGAATTAGGGGGAACCGAAACAACTTGTACAATTGAAAGTAATAATAATGAAAACTTTTCTATAACAAATGATTTGATAAATAATTACATAAAATACTATGAAAACCAAACTGAAGAAAAAAAAAAACAAAAAGAAGAATTTGAAAAATATAAAGGTAATAAATTATCTTCAGCCAATTATTTAGAATTATTAAAATATATTGTTGAACAAAACCCAAAAACAATACAAATATGTTCAACAGTTAAAATAGGTGTAACACCACCAACAATTAAAAATTTACAAACATTATTTAATGATAATAAGTCACTTTTAAAAAAATCATTACCAAATGACCAAACGAAAGAAGAATTATGTATAAATAAAAATTTTACATTAGGTGAATTATTGGAAGCTTATGATAAAATTAAACCTTTTGTTGATCCCAAAACTAGCAGAAATGATTTTATGCAAAAAACAGGTTTTGTATATACCGATAATAATTTTAATAGAATAACTGAAAAAATATTGTATGCGATTAGAAATATTATACTTAATACATTGAGCGAAAGTATCGGTAAATTTACACGTGATAAGATAACCGATGAACAAGAAATATCTGGATTAATAAAGGCTTTAGATAATAATGACAAGTTAATGGGATTATTAGGATTTATATGTAATTTTGATAGAGTTGAAGATAATTTAGATATATATATTAATAAGATGACATCCCCCCCTAAAGGAATTGATGATAAAATTTTAAAACAATATACATCATTAGAAAGTATAAATACATTAATTATTTTTTCAAATCAAGAATTATCCAATATATCATCTAGATTAAAAATTGATGTATTTAAATTTGAATCTGGAGATTTGAAATATGGAGAAAATAATATATCTCTTAAAGAAACATTGGGTAATTACAATAAATTATTTGAATATTATTCCAATGGATATAAAATTGAAAACACATCAGGTTCCAATCAAGTTGACTTGGATTTAACCCAAATTCAAAATCAAATTATGAGAATCAAAGATGCAAGAATTGGGGCAACCAAAATGGTTTTGATGCACGTGGTAACAGGTCAAGAATACAAACATTCAATGGTTATGGAAACTATAGGATTAACTGAAACTTTATATGAGGCAACTCAAATAGAATTTAATAAAAAGGGTGAGGAAGCTCTATCACAAACTGAATTAACTGGTTCAATCAAACCTGTAATGTTAGGGGGGCAAAATAAATATAATTTTAACTTTGATTTTATTGAATTGATTGATTAATTGGATTTTTTATTACTAAAATAATTTAACAAAATTATTTTTTTACTTTTTTTATTGTTTTTTTTAATATTGGTTTTTCTTTTGTTTTTTGGATGTAAAAATTATATCAACAAAATTTTATAGAATTTTTTTAATTAAAAAAACAAAAAATTTTAACTTTGGACTTTGGGAAAATTTTTTCACTAATCCCAACTCTCTCTCAAATATGAAAAAATACAAAAATCCATATAAAAAGTATATATGATTATAATTTTAATTCTTAAAAACCTATAAATATTGTATAAATTAGGAAAAAAGGAGGAAAAATAAGAGGAAATGGAGTAAATAGAGGAAAAAATGAGGAAAAATGGAGTAAAATGGAGGAAAAAAAATTATAAAAAAATAATATAAAAAATAAATATATAATATATTTATTATTAAATGGAAGCTATTTATGAATGTGATATTTGTAAAAACTGTTTTGCCCAAAAATATAATTTGGATAGACATAAAAATAAAAAGAATCCTTGTATACCAATTCAAAATTCCACATTAATTCCACCAAATTTACACATAATTCCGCAAAATTCCACCTCAAAACCACATAATGAAATTATTCAAAATCCTCAACCAAAACAAAATTTTGAGTTAGATATTATAAACAAAATCAATAATAATAATAATGATTTTGATAATGATGGTAATAAAAATATTGATAGTTTAAATAAAGTAGATGATGCAAATAATTTAAATTCAATTATAAATTGTAAATATTGTGATAAAGTTTTTTCTAGAAAAGATTGTTTAAAAAGACACGTTACCAATAATTGCAAGGTAAAAAAACAACAAGATGAAGAAAAAGAAAATATATTTCAAAAATTGTTAGAGCAAGAAAATATGTTAAAAAAAAAAGATGAACAAATTAACAAATTAATAACACAAAATGGTGATTTATTACAAAAAAATGACATATTATTTAATAAAATAGTTGTGTTAGAAAGTAAAGTTGATAAAATAGCAAAATCAACCAAAACAAATAAATCTACAAAATTTTCTAATTTGCATAATGGAGACAAAACAATTAATTCCAATTCAAATAACAACACAACAAATTTAACAAATACTAACACAAATACAAATACAAATACAAACTCAAATAATGTTGTGTTTAATTTGGTAAATTATGGAAAAGAGGATTTGGATAAGATAGATATAAAATATTTTTTGGATAAGGTCGTAAAAAATAATAAAGCAATCGGGGTAAAAATCCCAGAAGAAATCCTTAAAATAATTCATTTTAATCCAGATTATCCTGAACATAATAATATATATATTAGTGATATAAACAGGGAAAAATGTATGGTATATGAGGATAACCAATGGAAACTTACTCCCGAAGATAAAATTCCTGAAGTGATGGATAAGGTAGTTCAATACTCCTATACCAAACAAGATGAATTAAAAGAAAAATATCCCAATAATAAATCGCTTTCGGATAGATTAGGAGTGATAAATAAATATACACAATTTATGGATTTGGATTTTTTAGAAGAATTAAAAGAATTGGTTGAGGGAAATAATTCATTTTCTAATTCAAATACATTAACAAATTCCAATTCAATTTCAAATCCAAATTCAAACACATCCAAAATTAAACGATGTGAGGATTTTCAAAAAAAAACATATAATTCCTTTAAAACCACAATGTATAATGAAGGAATTAAAATTAAACGAAATCAAAAAAATAAATGAATTTATTTTTTAATAATTATACATAAATTTTTTTAACCCCCCTGTCTTCTTAATATTTATATATAAATAATACATATAAATATGTGTAAATTGTGTCTTAAAGATTACCAAAATTTAAAAAAAATAAGTACTAAAGAAATTGAATATAATCCATATTTGAATCAAGAAGAATGGAAAACTTATCAAAATTATTATACAGTCCTTAAAAGTCCAATAAATATAGATTCATCCAAAGTAATTAAATCTTGTAAAAGTGATTTTGCTATTAAATATAAAAATACTATTTTTTTAGTTGTAAAACATGGAGGTATACCATACTTATATCCTTTAACTGAAGATAATTATGTCTTATATGAAAATACAAAATATACTTTAATTAATTTTCATTAGAACAAGTTTTAAAATTATATCGAGAATATATCGAATCAAGATTAAATTCCGAACCATCATTAATAAATGATTTGAATAAGTTAAAAGGTAAAAAATTAGGATGTTGGTGTAAACCAGAATGCTGTCACGGGGATATTTTAGTTGAACTAATTGATAAATATGGAAATAATTAATATTTGATATTTTATATGTTTTCACATATAAAAAATTTTAGCAAAGTAATAAGCGATATTTTTAGAAATAATTTTCATATTGGAACTTGATAATAAATAACCTAATCCAGTAAATAACATATCAGATGTAATACAATCTAAAACATCACATCTTTTATGTAATCTATTCATTTTAATAATTAGGTTAATTAAATCATTTCGAATTACCTCAAATTTAACTATAAATAAAATAATACGTTTAATATCAATATTTGGTTCAATACAATAATTTCCAATCGTATACATAATTGTAAATAATTTTTCTCTCTTGGTACTATTGGAATAAGTTAATTTTTTCTCATATTCAAGCTCTTTACAAAAATCATCAAAGTCTTCTTGGTTTGGAACAGTTTTTAATTCATTTATAAAATCATCTTCATTCAATCCAATAAATGATTTGTCATTTTCTATACTTTCCATAATCGAATTTAATTTAGATATTGTTTCTTTTTGTTGTTCAATATAATTTTCATCTAATTCTTCTTTTTGTTCAAGTTCATTTATTTCTTCATTTGTTTTTCCATATTTGTTTGTTTTTCTACTAACCTCAACAATATCACCCAATTGTTTTTTAATTTGATGTTCAAATTTAGCCATAATACTATCTTTCCTAATTTGAATTATATTATCATTTGAAAAATTATTTTTTACAAAGGTTTTATTTGGAGTTTGGGAATTATTAAACATATTTTCAAATATTTTAAAAATGTGAGTTAAATCTGGTTGGGTTGGGTTGGTTGGGTTTGTTTGGTTGGTTTGGTTTGCAAAGTTGACTGGGTTGGCAGATTGTTTATCAATATCATTAATTAAATTATTAATATCTTCTTCATCTAAATCATAATTAAAATCATTATGATTAGAAGAAATTGAATTTAAATCAGAATTATCTGAAAATGTTATATTTTCATAATTTTTTGTTTTATTTTTATAATTGTTTTTTTTTGATGGAATTTTTGGTTCGGTTAAAGTTTTGGTACTTTGGGTATTTTTGATATTTTTGGTACTTTTAATAGTTTTATTGGTTTTAACAGATTTTTCAGTTTGGTTAAGATTATTTATATTGGATGATTTATAATTTTTATTCATACTTAATTATATTATTAGATATAGTATTATTTTTTTAAATAATATTAAAAAAAATTGAAAAAATAATTAATTGTAATCATTCCCAATTATAAACCCAATAATACTCTGATTAATAATTCCAATTATCAAATCCTAATTAAAATGTGGTCTTATTTATCAAATTCTGCCAGTTCTGAACCAAAACTTTTAACATTTGAATGTGTTGATTCTAAAGATGTTAATTCTCTTGCTAAGGGTTATTGTGAATTAATTATGGAAAAATTTTTTTCAGGTTTTTCATCAGAATATGATACCATATTTATATCAAAATACAGTCCAAATTCAAATCCTCAAAATAAACCAAAATTGTTTGAAATGAGATTTGATAATTACATAGAGTCAAGTAAGTATATTGTAGAAAAACAAAATTAAATAATAAAAAAGTTGAAAATAATTTCTAATATACCTAATTTATATATCAATAATACATACATAATGGATTTATTAAATATTTGCGTTAATACATTTAATTCTAGTCTTTTGAATTTTTCAAATATTTCTGTTGAATTATTACAATCTATATTTGAACATCAAAAATCATTAACAATTAAATTAAATGATAGATTAGCAGAACTTGATAAAACAAAATTATCATATTGGGAATGTTTTGAATATAATATGATGGAGGAATCAAAATATTCTACTGCATTTGCTTTGATTGATTTTGAGCAATTACATCCAGATAAAGAAATTAGAACTAAATCAGTTGAATTAAATAAAGAATTAAGTGCTTTTGGAATTGAACAATCAATGAGACCAGATGTATATGGAGTAATTTCTCATTATTATAAAAATCAATTTGAAGAAGAAAAACAATCCCTTTCTCCAGAACAAATTAAATATGTGGAAAAGACAATGATTGGATATGAAATGATGGGTTTGGGATTGGATGAGGATAAAAAGGAAATAGTTAAAGAAATTAATAAAAAATTGTCTGCTTATGCATCTGATTATAATAAAAATCTTGCTGAAGTAAATACTGAATTTGAATTTGGATTGGAAGATTTGGATGGAATGGGTAATGATTGGTTAGCAAATAGATTGGTTAATGAAACCGGTAAATATAGAGTTAAACTTCAATATCCTGATTATATTCCAATTATGGAATATTGTAAAAATCGCTCAACAAGAAAATTTATGTCTGAAGCAATGGGTTCAAGATGTATGGATACTAATCTTCCTATCCTATTAGATTCAATTGAATTAAGAAAGAAAAAAGCAGAAATGTTTGGATTTAAATCACATACAGATTTTAAATTACAAAATATGATGGCTAAAAATTCTCAAACTGTAACTGCATTTTTAACTCGTATGGTAGATATGATAAAACCCTTGGTTAAATCTGATAAAGAAAAATTAACCCAATTAGCTTTAGAATTAGATGGATTAGAAGAAATTAAACAATGGGATAGTTCTTATTATAGTCGTATATATACTGAAAGAGAATCTGGTTTAAATATGGAAGATTTAAAATCATTATTTAGTATAGAATCAGTAACTTTGGGTATATTTGAAACTTATCAAGAATTATTAGGATTAAAATTTGTTGATATCACTGAATCAAATCCCCAAGCACTTTATTCTTCCAACATAAAATTATTTGGGGTATTCAACTCAAATGATATCCAACTAACAAAACCTTTGGGTTATTTTTATTTGGATTTATTTCCTCGTGAAGGAAAATATGGTCATGCTGCTATGTTTACATTTATTCGCAAATCCAAATACAATTTACCCATTTCAGCAATTGTATGTAATTTTGACCCTAAATTAAATGTTGATTTTAATAATGTTGTAACATATTTCCACGAATTTGGACATCTAATGCATAATATGGTTTCAGAATGTGAAATTGCAAGTTTATCTGGAACAGCTTGTCAAAGAGATTTTGTTGAAACCCCAAGTCAAATGTTTGAGGAATGGTGTTATTGTGTAGAACCACTTAAAAGATTGGTTAAACCTGAATTTGCAAGTTCAAATCTATTTGATTTTGATGGAATAATTGAGAAAATAAATAAACAAAATAAACTAATGCAGGGAATATTTAATGCAAGACAATTATCTTTTGGTTTATTAGACCAAGCAATTCATTCCGAATCAATTCCTGAAAATACTTGGGAATATTATAATAACATTACAAAAGAATTATTTGATTGGGAAATTTCTTCTAAAATTAATATGCTAGCAAATTGGGGTCATATGTTTGGATATGATAGTTCTTATTATGGTTATATGTGGTCTAAAGTTTATGCGATTGATTTATTTTCATTTTTTAAATCTAATCCATTGGATAAAGAATTAGGTATGAAATTAAGAAAAGAAATATTATCTAAAGGAGGTTCACTTGATGGATTAGATTTGCTAAGAAATTTTATGGGAAGAGAACCTAATCCTGATGCTTATATCCAATGGTTAAGTGAATAGAAATTATTTTTTTATAAAAATTGAAATATTATTTCAATAATATATCTATTATTTTAATAATAAAAAAATGGAAATTAATTATAATAATATTTTAGGTCAGGGTGTTGATGGGATTGTATATCAGGGAAATTATTTTGATAAAAAAGTTGCGATAAAAATTATAGATTATGATGTGATTTATACAAATTCAGATGACAAATTATCAAATAATGATAAAATAAATCAATTTAAACAAATTAATCAAATAGCTAGTGATAATTACTTTGGTCTATATATATTTGATATTATAGATAATTGGGAAGAAAAAAAAATATATCTTATAATGGAAAAACTTGATTATGATTTAGAAGAATGGTGTAAAATCCAAAAAAAATTAAATAATAATGTTGGTGAAAAAGATATACTTAATATTATAAATAATATTAAATTATTAATGATTCAAAACAAAATAAGTATTGGTGACGACAATATAAATAATTATATGTGTAAAAATGATAAATGGTATAGAATAGATTTTACAAAAAGTTATTTTGCTAAATCTCTTAATTCGTTAGCAAAAGTTGACAAATATTTAAAATTTAATAAAAAATTCCTTTGGTGTTTGAATTAGAAACAAGTTGTTTAAATAAATTAATTTGTTCTTGTTGTGATTTAACGATAAAATTAGAAAATTCTATACTTTTATTTTGATTTGAATTATTAGTTGTAGTAGGTTTTTGTTCAGACATTTTTTTACTTAACAAAATTCCATTTGATTCTAATTCTATCATTGAATTTGCCCAATCATAATCTGTAATTCCAATCTGATTTTTATAAGCATAAATCAATACCCCAATCCCAATGCCCAACCCAATATAATAATTACAATCAGTCAAAGAACCAGATTTAAAATCAATCAATAGCACATAAACAAATCCAATTAATAAAGCACTTATTGTACTCAAGTATATTTTATTTAAGCTTGGGGTAATATCGGATGGTGAATTTGTAACAATCCAACTCATAATGAAATATTGTATTATAAAAACCAAAATCATAATAAAAACAATATCTAAAAACATTTTTGACTTAATTATAATTTAAATTTATATAAAAAAAAATGAAAAAATAAATAAAATGATTTATTATGTAAAATTAAAAAATGTTATTCGATGGTCTTTATGAAATTAACTATTCCACTGAAGGAAAAGAAATTCATTTTTTTCCCGGATTCAATGAAAAAATAGAATATTTACCAGATGATGACATAAATATAATATTATTTAATGATGATTTTAATAATAATATTGATTTATTACCAAATGGTATCACACAAGTATTTTTAGGTAATAAATTTGATAAACCAGTAAATAATTTACCTAATGGGATAAAATTCATTAGTTTTGGGACTGATTTTTCTCACCCAATAAATTGTTTACCAGATTCTGTAGAACAAATTAGATTAACTCAACATTATAATCAACCAATATCCAAATTACCTAAAGGAATTAAAATTTTTGATGTATTACAAGTTACAAAACGTACATATAATGTTATAAAAGATTGGGAAGAACAAACTAATATACCAGCTCCTAATTATTATGAAATTTATTCAAATTTAGAATTAAAATATCCGAATGTTAAATTTTTTTATTAAACCAAACTACAAAATAAAAAATTGATTTATGTATTATATGTGATATATTTATATAAAAACTAAATTTAGAATGGAACATATTCAATTAAAATTTTTTAATTCAAGAACCAAACAAATAGACTTGTTTACACATGACAAATCAATCCCAATAAATATGTATACTTGTGGCCCCACAGTATATGATAGAGTTCATTTGGGCAATTTAAAAACATTCATGTGGTCTGATTTTGTAGTACAATATCTTAATTCTATAGGTTTCAAGACAAATCATATAATGAATATAACAGATATTGATGATAAAATAATAGCAAGATTACCAGAACAAACTTATTCTGCTTTAATTAATTATACAAGTCATTATACTGAAAAATTTTTAGAAGATATTGCCAAATTAGGAATACGTAATTATACCAAATCAAATATTCATAAAGTAACAGATAATACTGATTCTATGGAACAAATGGTTTTGGACTTGATTGAAAAGGGTTTTGCTTATGAAACTCCAGATGGTTCAGTATATTTTGATTCTGATAAAATAGTAGACAATCCTTTTTATGTTGATAATAACACAGAAGGATATCAAAGTGAAAGAAATATTATTAGACCAGATGGAGTTAAATCACCAAAAGATTTTGTTCTTTGGAAAGTTAAAACAGATGAAACTTTAAAATTTGGTGTAAAGTTAACACCAGGACGTATTGGTTGGCATTTGGAATGTAGTGCAATTGTTGATTCTAAATTAGATAAATTACATATTTCAATAGGTGCCGAAGACTTACTTACACCACATCATATGTGCAGCATTTGCCAATCAGAAGCATTTAAACCTAATCAAAAATATGGTGATTATTGGATTCATTTTGGTTTTTTAAATTTTGCTGGTGATAAAATGTCAAAATCAATAGGTAATGTGAAAAGATTAGAGGATGTAAATTATAATTATAAATTATTAAGAATGTATTTGCTTTCAAAATCATGGAAAAATACTTTTGATTATTCAGAAGATGAGATTGAATCGATGAAAAAAAATTTTGTTAACCTCCATTTGTTATATAATAAATTATTTAATAAATTTTATAAAGAAAGTAAAAATCCAAAACAAAATTATTCTGGTGATACAGAAATTTACAATAAAATATTAGAAATAATTGGAAATAATTTCAATACCCAATCTGGTTTACAATTATTAGTAGGATATGTTGATAAATTTATGAAAGTATATTTAACTGATGAATATGCCAATAAAATATTAGAAGAATTGAATAAAGTAAATAATCTTTTTAATATTTTGGATGAGGAATTATTATTTATTAATCAAGAAACTATGAATTTTATTAATACTAGAGAAGAATTAAGAAAACAAAAACAATTTGATAAAACTGATTCAATGAGAGAAGAATTAAAGAAAACATTTATTTTTGAAGATGAAAATACAGGGTTTTCATTAATTAAAAAATTAGATTAATCTAGTAAAAATATTAGAATAATATAAATTAAATTTATTTTATATGGTATTTTTATATAAATCAATATATGAATTTATTTTTTTCTAAAAAAAAAGAAGACGAAATAAAATTACCATCTTCTCAATATATTTATGAGTTATTATTTAGTGAAACACTCAAAAAAATTAAAAAATTAGAATTAGATAAAAATCAAGCTTTAATAAATAAAACTAAATTTGATGAAAAAAATTTTAAAGAAAATACTCAAAAAAACATTGATTATTTAGGTATATTATTTGGTCAAAAAGAAACAAAAAAATATATCAATTATGAAATGCCTGTAGATAAAAAAGGTGAACCTATTGGACCTAAAGAAAGTAATACAGGAACAAAATTAAATCAATTTATAATATTTATTAATTATATCGAAATGTACTGGATTGTTTGTGGGATTGTAGAAAAATGGATTGAGGCTGGTGGTAATTTATCAAATGTATCAAAAAAAGATTTAGACAAATATGAAATGATAAAATTTTTAAAAGAATTATACGAAGGTTTTAGCAATATTAAAGAAAAAACAATAGATGATAAAATAGATATGTTTTTTCATCTATTAGATTCCAATCAAAAAAAAAGATATTATTCGTATAAAACATATTTATTATTAAAAAAAAAAGATATTAATGATGTGGATTTACTAAAATTAAAAAAATTTTATGATTTGGGAATGAATTTAACCTTATTAGATGAAATGAAACAAACAAAATTATTTATGTATTTGGAAAAATATTATACAAATAAAATTGAAATAACTCCAAGTGATTTTTTTGAATATGAAAAAATTTTAAATGATAGTTACAATAAAAGTACAAATAAATGTGATAAAATTACAGAATATTACAAAAGATTATATTTATCGGAATTGGATAAATTATTGGAAAATAATGATTTGGTACAATTAAAAAAAAAATATGATTATGGTATAGATTTTAATTTATTGGATAAACATAAAATTAAAAAGATATTTATATATTTGGAAAAATATTATGTAGATAAAAATACAGATGCTATTACTAAAAAAGATTTTATTGAATATGAAAAAATTATTAATGATATTAATAACAATAAAAATAAAACTGAAAAAATTAAAACAAATAAAATTATTGAATATTATAAAAGACTATGTATATCAGAATTAAATAAATTGTTAGTAAATCCTGATTTAAATAAATACAACACTGAAATATTTAGTTTAATTCATAAATTAGAAAAAATGGATTATGTTTTAACTCCTGAACAAAATGATAAACTTTCAATATTTAAAATGCCTTTATTAACACTTGAAAATACTTTTAAAAAAGAAAATTGGTTTCCATTATTTTCTGATGATGAATTAGATTGTTTAAAAAATGAAATTAAAACAAATGAAAATAATATATGTGATATTATAAAAAAAATATTTCCTTTTTATAAAATATCATATGATTTTTTTTGTACAAATACAAATAGGAATACAAATGAAAAACTTTATGATAATCAAGAAGATATAAATAAAACAACTAATGCATTTTGTATTATTATTTTATTAATAGGAATTATTAATTATAAATTATGGTATACAAAACAAGATTACGAAATAATAATAAAAGGAGGAAAGGGATTACAATTATTAATGTCAAAAATTCAATCACAAGATAATCAAAGTAATTACAAATCAAACGATATTGATTTGATAATTAACCCAAAAAAAGGTATAGAATATAATGAATTCAAATGTAAAATTTTATCCGATTATTTTGTAAACTTAGTAAAATGGATATTAAACGAAAATGATAATAATTATGTTCCAGAAAATAAAATAGTTAGTCAACAAGGTTGGGGATATAAAAATTTATTAAAAATAAGTTATAAAATACATAAAACTGAACGCGATTATTATGATGCAGGACATACAGCAATAGCTGATATTGATTTTGGTGAAAAAAATAATTCAATGTATAAAAATTTAGTATATGATTTTAAAAAATCAATTACTTATGGTAAATTATTATATATTTATCAATCGTATGATGATTATTTATTTGAAAAAATATATTATTTAGATTTTTATTTAAACAAATTAATTAATATTGATGAATCTAAAATACCTAAAACAGGTTATTCTAAAGAATTAAAAGAATATAATAACTATAAAAGATTAATTGAAAAATTTCTCAATCAAATATTACAAGTTATTAAAATTGAATTAGGTGAAAATCCCACATCAGATGAAATTTTGTCATATTTAAAAGATTATATAAATAAAAAAAAAATGAGTGTAAATATATGGGGAATATCAAGACTAATAATAAAAAATGAAATATAAACATAATTAAATATTTATATATATAAATATTTATTAATTATAATGATATTTTTTCTTATATGGTGGTACCTAATGGATTTAGCTAGATGGTATTTTAATATTAAAAAATACAATATCATTTGGACATATAATTCTGATGAAATTTTACAATCTGAAAAATCAGTTTATTTAACAATTGATGACGTTATAAATGATGATTCATTTGAAGATATTTTAGATGTGTTAGATGAGTTTGGTTGTAAAGCAACATTTTTCGTTATATCATCTCAAGTTAATGACCATAATATAAAACTTTTATCAAGAGCAATAAGGTCAGGACATCATTTGGCAAATCACGGTAAAACTAATTGTAAACATTTTTTATGTTCAAATAATAAATTTTATAATGAATTACTTGATTGTGAAAATTTAATTAAACAAATATACGATGAAGATAATATTCCCTTACCAAAAATAAAATATTTTAGACCAGGAAACGGATATGTTACTGATTCAATATTAAATATTTGTGAATTAAATAATTATAAAATTGTATTAGGTTCCATTTATCCTCAAGATACTAAATTGCCATTTCCCAATTTGATTTATTATTATATAACAAAAAAAATAAAACCAAATGATATAATTATATTACACGATAGAAAATTTACTCCAAATGTATTAAGAAAAACATTGAGTTATCTTGTAAATTCAAATTACAAGGTAAAAAGTTTAATATAAAAAAAATTAATTATAATTTGATTGTGTAGAATATGCTTTTGAAACAAGTTCATTAAATTCTGTAGTATTTAGTTTCTGTTGAATTGGTGTTAAAAAATTAATTAACCAATTTGAAATTCCTAATTTTAAATCTCCTGGTACTAATTTATTATTAGTGTAATCATCACTAATTGATTCTAAACAATCGTATTCAATTAATCCACCATATTGTTCATCTCTATTTATAATGAATTTGCTGATTGATTTTAATTTATTTATAGGAAATATTACATAACGCAAAAATAAAAATAGTGTATTTGATGGATTAGCAGGTTCTGCATATGCTTTAGAAATTTTTTTTTGGATTGATTTTGCGTTTTCCATAAAATCTATTTTTGAATCTAAATCAGATGAACTCATTTTGTTTGAATTTGATTTAGGTCCATATTTATCTTTTAAATCTGATGATATTTTCCCAGATATTTTTAAAAAATTATCCCAGGATAAATTTTTTTGTTTTAATTTATTAATTTGTTCAATATATTTATCTATTTGTTCTGGTTTAACTGAATCATCCAATTCAGCTAATTCTGTTCCAACTGGTTTAGCAGTTATACTTGGAATCATTGGATTCATTAAGTGAATAGCAGGAGAATATCCTAATTTATGAATATGATCTCTGGATAACATAAATATTTTTCTTTGATCTTGACCTCCTAATTCAGCATCCGCATTCAAATAAACTTCATCTAATACTTGGAGTAAAGGATAAGCTAATCCTGATAAAGCTGGATTTGTAGATTGTTTAACAACTTCAGCACCTCCTTTTTGTGCAGAATCGACAGAAATTTTACTCATAAATTTGTAAACATCAATTGTATAATCTTTATTTAATTGATAATCTGAACCTTTAACAAATTTAATTTTGTCTAAATCAACTTCCAATTCAATTAAAATTTGTTTTAATAGTATTTCATAATATTGTGTTCTAAATTCTAATAATTCCCAAGTTGTTTTCATAGCATCAAGATATGCGTGAAGATCAGCAAATAGAATTGTTACTTCACATCCTGCTTTAACTAATTGAGCTATCTTAACCAATGGTAAAAAATATCCTATATGAGGTTTTCCGGTTGGACTAGTACCCCAATATACTTTTAATGTTTTTCCTGATTTAATTTTTTCATCTAATTCCTTTTCCCCAATAATTTCTGCTAATCCATCTTTAATTAAATCTAAATTTTGTTCAAAATTCATTTATTATTTAATAATATAATTTTATTAATATATGTTTAAGGATAATTGTTTAAATATTTCAATTTTTTTAATTATAATATTATTGTTTATTATAGTCGTAATATTGTATTTAAGTGAACTAGATAGAAATTTTAGTATAAGTACCGGAATTTATCAATATTATATAGAATTATTTCCACTATTTATATTAGGAAGTTATAATTCACTAATAAGATATTTTCATCCTGAACAAACTCATATATTTTCAAATAATTTGTTTGAATCAGATAAAATATTTAGGGAAAATTTTGACACAATTAAAAAAGAAGCTTTGGATATATATCATAATAATAAATTAATTAATTTTGGAGATTTGGATAAAAATATAGGTTATGAAATCGATAAACTTGATAATAAATGGAATATTTATCCAATCAAATTTTATGACAAATATAATGCTCAAGCATTAAAATCATGTCCTAAAACTTGTGAGATAATAAAAAAATGTACTGATATTCATTCTGCTTTATTTTCAATTTTAGAACCAGGTAAACACATCAAAGCACATAAAGGTCCTTGTAATTCATTTTTAAGATATTTATTTGCAATAAAAATACCTATGGATAAAGAAAATTGTTATATTAAAATAAATAATATTAAATATAATTGGGTAGAAGGTGAAGCAATTATTTTTGATGATACATATGTTCATGAAGTTTTCAATAATACAAATGAACCAAGAATAGTACTTTTTATGGATATAAAAAGACCAGTTAATTCAATATTTAGTAATGTGTCAGATTATTTAGCTGAGATGGCAAAATATTCAAATTTTATAAATAATATTAATAATAATATTGAAAAATATTATTCACAAAGTATTAAATAAAAAAATCATTAAAATTTTATAAATCATCTAAATTAAAATCTTCATTATCATCCATATTATAATCTTGTTCTTCAGGAACCTTATATTTATCGGGTTCAGGTTCGGATTCAGATTCATCTTCAGACTCATCAGATTTTTCTGTTTTTAATTGGGGATTTTGATTATCATTTTGGTTTTCTCCATTATCATTTGTTTCATAATCTTCATCTGTAAAAGTCATTTTTAGAATATTAAAAAATTCTGTTGTTTGAATACAAATTGTACTTTTTGTATTTTCATCAATATCAACTATATTTATTAAAACTTCTTGCCATTCCCAATATACAGATTCATCAATAATATCATATGTAAAAAGTAATTGAAATATCATTTTTAAAAAATAAACTTGTTTATTTTTATAATTTATTTTTGGAAATCCTAAGGAATTGGAATAATTCTGAGTCAGTAATAAACACAATAGTTGTTCTTTTAAATTATCCTTAAGTAAAAATTCTAATGCCAATCCATATTGATTTGGTTCAACCCATTCATAATTACTTGGTTCAGAATATTTATTTAATATTTCTTTTAATAATTGAGTTCCAGTAATATTTTCATATTTAATCCTATCAACCAAATCACTCCCCATAATTTGTTCTTGTATAATTTTTTTAGCAACTTCTGAATTATCAATTTTCAATAAATAATCTGATAACTTAACAGAATTATTTTTTAAATTATTATTTTCTTCCATCAATTTATTAAAATCATTATCTGTAACTACATTAGAATTTGTGTTAGTTGCTTTATTATTTTTCTTTTGTTGTTTTTGAGATGATTTAGATTTGATATCTAATTGATAAGTATTTCTTTTAAAGAATGAACTACTTGTACTGTTAAACTTGGACATTTGTTTATATATACATATATGTATTTGTATGTATATATATATAAAATCAATTTTTTTGTTAAAAAAGCTTATCTATTATTGAAGTAATATTGTTTCCAATCATTCTCCCTACATGATGAGAAGTTAAATATGATTGTAATGAAATTAAATAACAATTTGTAATTCCCTCAAATAAGCTATTCCAATCAACATAATTTATTATAAAATAATTATTATTTTGATTAATTAAAAATATATTATTATATTTTTCCAATTCAAAATAATTTACATCATCAAAAGTAATTTTTATATCAGATATATTTATTCCTATATTAAGTATGATATTTAAAGCAATAGAAGATAATAAATTTATTTCTGAAGGAAAATCATATTCATTATGATACTCTAATATCAAATTAGCTTCTGTAAACCATAATGTTTTGTTGTGTGTATTTAATACGTCATTTTTTAATAAATCATAAGGAGAAATATTTTTAAAAATATTTTTAAGGTTATTTGAAATAACAATACCGTTAAATAAATACAAATTTAATTTATAAAATGATTCAAGTTCTTTTGATGAATTCAAACTTTGATTTGAAAAATAACATAAACATAATATCATATTCCAAAATCCAATAATTCCCCAATTGTTTAAAAGTTTAATCCAAGATTTATTAAAAATAATTTGTTCTATTTCAATATTATTTGTTAAATTTAAAATTTCTATTAGTTCTTGTGTTTTATTAATTTTTTGATATTCATCATATAAATATTTTTTTAAATCTTCCATTTGATTATTTTTTAATAAAAAATCATTTGATATCATTATTTCTTCATAATTTATATTGTTTCCATTATTTTCTGATAAATATTTTTTATAATAAATTAAAAAAATATTTTCACACATTGTTTGAATTAATATAATAATTTCATTTGAAAGTTTAAAATTTATTTTTATGAAATTTTGATAATCTGGTGAATCATATATTTTTTTAATAAAATAATCTAAATTATAATTATTAATTATTTTTGAGTTTAAATATTTATTAATTTCTAACATTAAATTTACGTTAATAAATAGTATAAGATCCTCAAAAAATTTATCATTATAAAATAATGTTTTTATCCATAAATATTTTGTTTTATTTAAATTTGTATTAGTTGTAATTTTAAATTTTAAATTATAAACACTAGTTATTTCATAAATTATTTTTAAATATGAATATAATAAAATGATTGATTTAAAGGAATCGTATTGAAATTCTAATATTATTTCCAATAAGATTTTAATAAAAAAAGCTTGAGAATTTTTTCTCATATTATTTTTGATTTTGTTTAATATAATATTTAATAATAAAATAATTTATTATTTGAAGATTAAAAAATATTTATTTATTTATAATTTTAATATTTTCTGTATTAATATCTAGTTTTTTTTTAGTAAATAATTTATCTATATTTGGAATTGTATTTATTATAATATCTTTGTTTCCTGAACAACTTAATATTTTAATTGATTTTGGTAAACAATTAAGATATTTAATTTTATTATTATCACAATCAAATTCTACTAATGAATTTGGTAAATAATCAAAATTTTCGATATGATTATTTGAACAAATTAAATATTCTAAGCAATTTGGTAAATAATCTAAATTTATTAATTTATTTAATCTACAATCTAAATATCTTAAACCAATAGGTAAATTTTCCAAATTAACAATTTTATTTGATGAGCAATTTAGAGCGTTGCGCTTTTTAAATGCCGGTTGAGGCATTTAAAAAGTCAATGCTTTGTTATTAAAAACACTAAATTCTAAAGTCAATAGGCTTAATTAATAAACATTAAATATTTAATATG
>Ga0172362_10000612_pt1 | contig 29686 bp, 20 predicted proteins | sample LakKivs1_kivu2a2_FD_114534 | JGI IMG/M metagenome (GOLD analysis project Ga0172362, IMG submission 114534) | Sediment microbial communities from Lake Kivu, Rwanda - Sediment s1_kivu2a2 | ecosystem: Environmental > Aquatic > Freshwater > Lake > Sediment | place: Rwanda: Western Province, Lake... | reverse complement strand
GGAACGGTCCGCCGGTATTGGTCTTCGGTTTGGGATCCCAGGTTTCAAGTTGGCTCACGCCGCCGGCCAGCCAGATCATGATGATGTGCTTGTTGCCCGCCACGAGTTCGGGCATCACGGCCTGCACCATCCGCGGCGCGCCGAGCGTGGCGGCACCCGCCATGCCGGCGATGGTGCCGAGGAACTTTCGCCGCTCGAGCACGTGTTCGGCAGTCCCGCACGCGTATTGGCATTTCATGGCTGAGTTCCTCGCAACGGTCGGTAGGTGTGATCGTTAATGAGTGAAGCGAAACTCGCTGCTGGTGGCCAGCGACCAGACGAGGTCGCGTGCCGCGGCGGCGCGATCCGTTCCAGAGGTTTGCCAATAGTCGGCCACGGCTTTGGCCTCTTCCGGCGTCGGACGGCGTGTAAAGACCGAGAGGTACAGTTCGTCGGCGACCGCATTGGGATCTTCGAGCTTTGACAGCCGCTCGGTCAGGTTTCCGCCGCCGGCATTGACCCAACCGGCCAGGACGCCGCCGTTGGCAAGGAAGAGCGCCTGGTGCACGGTTGCCTGGAAACTCGGTGCTTGCCCCGGCTGCTGGCCGAACAGTTCGCGGAAGTGATTGATGTTGCCGGTGAGCTTGGCATCCACGAGCTGTTCGAGCGTCCGGGCTTCGAGCTCGGCGCGGGCCTCGGGCAACATCTCACCGGCCGCGGCTGCCGCCTTCGTCGCTTCCTCCGCGAGCGCCTGTTGCTGAGTATCGACAATCCCGACGGCTTGCATCGTGGCCCAGGTAAGCTGCTCGGGTGTGAGCGGCTTGAGTGGGGCGAGGGTAAATCGCGTAGTCGAGCGTTCTGTGAGTTCGAGCCAGGCTTTCTCTGCGGCGGCATGATCAGCGGCGGACTTGGCTTTGGCTTCGTCGGCGGCGGTTCGAGCGCCGGTCAGAGTCTCCTCGGTGGCGGTTTGGCTTTCCAGGGATGCAACCTGATCGACGGCCGCCTGAACCGCGGCGCGCGAGGTCTCGGCCGCCGCGAGCAGCGACTGGTACTTGAGGGCCTGCGTTGCGTCCGTGACGCGCGCCAGCATTTCGTTCTGCTTTGCCTTGGCTGTGCGCTGCGCCGTGCCCGCGGCGTCGAACGTTGCTTTTGCCGCCAGGTGCGCTTCGCCGGTCCTGGCCACCTCGGCCGCAGCCGCGGTCAGCGGGCCATCAAACTCCGCCAGCTTGACCGAAGCGGCCTGCACCTGCGGGGTTTTCTCGGCGACTGTGGCGCGGGCCGCGGTCAGCGCCTGCTCGATCTCGGCTGTGCGGGTCTTGATCGTGGCAGCAGCTTCCGCCAAGGCCTTGTCCTCGGGCAGCTTCGCCGCGGCGGCCTCAGCCGGAGCCTGGGCGGCAGCGAGCGTTTTGTGCACGTCTTCTTTCGTCGTCACTTCCTTGATCGCCGCGGCTAGCGCCGCCGATAGTTCGTCGCTGGCTTTCTTGGCTTCGGCTCGATCTTTCTCGATCTTAGCCTGCGCGTCGAGCGCCGCCGCATGGGCTTCATAAGCCGTGGCCTGTACGCCATCGGCCGCGGCCACTGCTTCTTCCAGCTTGGGAACCTCGGCAGTAAGACGATCGACTTCCGTCTGCCAGGTCGCGAGCGAGGGCGAGAGGACGCCCGGATCGACCGGCGGCCTGGTCGGATCGGGTTCGACGCTGGTCCGCTGATAAGTCTTCGATAAAGCGACTTCGCGGAAGAATGCGCGGATGTCGAACTTCATCTGCACGAGTTCGGCGGCGAGCAGATCGAGCAGTTCGCTCTGCACTGCCGGGTTACCGCTGTGCTGCATGTCCAGCGGATGAACTACACCACGCGAAAGCATGTGCGCCCACAGGCGGTTCGCCAGATTACGATTGAATGCCGCGCTTTTGCCGGCGGTAGCCAGCGAGGCAAGCTGAGCACGTCGGCTGTACTTCGGCACCGGACGTACGCCGTCGGCCGGAGCCACGACGTAGCGATCCGCTTCGGCCAGCTTTGGCTCGGCGACTGGCTTGCCCTCGGGAAGTTCCGGCAGCACCCGGTCGCGCGCGTTGCCCGTAAAGACCGACTTGAAATTGATTTCGCCCTCGGCGAGCTCGGCATAGAAGAGTTTGCTCTCGTCCTTAACGTCGGTGAACACGCTGCCGCGCGTGAAGAATGCCGCGAGCCCGTAGTACTCGGCCTGCAAATAATCGTCGACCAGTGGATGATCGTGACACTGGGCGCACTGCAGGTCGTGGCCGAAGAACAAACGCCCCACATCGCGGGCGAGCAGATTCGGCTCGGCATCGCGATCGAGATAGTACTTCACCGCGGCCCGCAACTTGGGATCGGCGCCGTCCGCCGCCAGGACTTCGCGCACCAGTTCGTTCAGCGGCTTGTTGTCGAGAAAGCTTTGGTAGAGGTACTTCGTCCACTCGTCGTCAGTCACGCCCTTGCCGACAAGTGTGCTGCGGCGGCGTTCCAGCCACATCGAGTTGAACGTATGCTGCATGTGCCGCGCGAAGCGCGGCGAAGCCAGCAGTTGGTCGATGAGCGCGGCTCGCTTCGCGGGGTTCGCATCGTCTAGGAACGCGCGGGCCGCGGCCGCATCCGGAATCGTGCCCGCCAGGTCCAGATACACCCGCCGCAGAAACTCGGCATCGTCCGACAGGGCCGCGGCCGGTCCGGGCGAGGCGGACTCGACCAGTGCGTCGATCCGCTGGTGCAGCGGCTGGGACGCAGCTTCATCGGCCATTAGCAGGCCGATCGAGCTGAATGAGAACGCGACTGCCAAAGCGCAGCTAAAGAGCAAGAATGGTTGCCGTTCGCGAGGCATGTCGTCTCTCCCGGCGATGCTCTCGGAGTTGGTTCGACGGCGGGACATCTCACCGAGATATCCGCCACAAACGCCGAGACTATTCCCGACAGACGCTTTCGCACCCCCAACGTCCGGTCGGAAGCACGCACATTATCAAGGCAGGTACTTGGTAGGTAGGAATCAGCAGGCTCGGGCCGACGGACTCAGCGGGCTTCTCCTGAGCCGCACCGAATGCATCAACCCGCGCCCATATGATAAGAGCCGCCGGAGGCCGCGCCAAGCTCGCTAGCTGGGCCAATTTGGGTGGGAGCCAGGCGGCCGATGGGTCTGCGCGCCAGTCCGCACGCGATTGTGTGCGTTACGTCGTGACAGGCTCGCGCTTCAGCTTGGCATTCTCTTCATCAGAGACTTTGCGCATCCACTCCTGCAGCTTGTCGACGTCGGCGTTCACAGTCCGGGCGCCGGCGAACAGGCTGCCGGCCAGGAAGATGGACATCAACGGCAATAGATACAGCGCGTTATTGAGCCCGTAGGCGCGGAATGGCAGTTGCTCTTCCGCCGGCAATGCGTCGAGCTCGACACCCTGCTGGACAGCTTGAGCGCGGGTATAGTAGTCGCTGGTGGCGCCGATCACGGTTGGGCCGAGAGCCCCGCCGAAGACATACATCGCGGCAAAGTACAGGGCCATTGCCGTGGCACGGAGCGAGGGCTCGATGACATCCTGGATCGTCGAGTATACGGTGGCGTAGTAGACGTACATCATCATGCAGCCAAACCCAAACAGGACGCCAAACAGCATCCACTGGCCTGCCTCGGCGCTGAGGGCGAAGTACATCGAAGGCACCGTGAGCGCGATGGCCACGGCGGCCACGATCATCCGGCCATTGCGGCGGCGGCGAATCACCGCATCACCCAATAGTCCGCCCAGGATCATGCCCGGCACACCGGCCAGCCCATACACGGCCATCGTCAGATAGCCTGCCGTAGCCGGATCCATACCATGCACGCGGCGCACCAGCGGCGTCAGGAAGCCGCCGATGGCATACATATTGAAGTTGTGCAGCGCTCCCGAAACGATGATCCATCGCATCGTGGGAATCGAGAGCACGAGCTTGTAAGGCGAGCCATCACGCTTGCGCGAGCCGACGTTGTGCGTCTCGGTGGCACCGCGTTTGGGCTCCTTGATCATCCACGCGCCGACAGCACACAGCAGCCCCGGCACCAGCGCGATAAAGAAGGCCGACCGCCAACCGTAGTGCTTCGTCATGATGCCGCTGACCATCAGTGCCGCGGCATTCCCCAGCGGCAGGCCCAGCATGAACAGAGACATCGCGCGAGCGCGGGTGCGGGCGGGATACAAATCGCCGATGAGCGAGTTCGACGCCGGGGCGCAACTCGCCTCGCCGACGCCGACCGCAAGCCGGAGCATGACCATCTGCCAGAACTGTTGGGCAAACCCTGATAGTGCGGTCAGCACGCTCCACACGGTGACACCGAACGTCAGAATTCGCGAGCGATTACCGACATCGGCCCAGCGACCAAGCGGCACGCCGACCGCCGCATAAATCAGAATGAATGCGGTACCCAGGTAGCCGAGCTGCGCGTCGGAGAGTCCCCAATCGACCGCGATCGATTCGCCGACCGCCCCGATAATCAGGCGATCGTAGAAGTTCATGAGGTTGATCGAAAACAATACCGCGAGCGCAAATCCAGCTCTGTTGGTCATCGAACCGCCCTTTTAACCCTGCGAAACTCACAAGAAGAGATGAGCGCCCTGCGCGGACGCCCCGTGATTCTCTGTTGCGTCAAACGGAATCGCAAGCATTTTGTGAGAAAACCGTGAGAGATTGGCGTGGGCCGCCGGCAGAGCCAGCCCGACCGCTACGGCTTTTGAAATCGCCGCGAAAGTTCAGCAGCCATCCGCTGAAAGACGTCCGACCAGTCGCGAAGTCGCGACTGACGGAAAAGCGTGATGCTCGCGTACCAGGGACTGTCCGAGCGATCCAGCATCCATCGCCAATCTGGCACCAGCGACGTCGCCAGCCACGTCGGTTTGCCCAAAGCTCCGGCGAGATGGGCAATGGCCGTATCCGAGGTCACGACCAGATCGAGATTCTGGATTACTGCCGCCGCATCCATGAAGGCGCCGCCCGCGGCGTCGAAATCCGGCCCCAGTTCGCGCACCACAAATCGACCGCCGAGCTCCGCCAGTTGCTCACTGCCAAAGCCTTTCTGCAGGCTGATAAGCTCTACTTCCGGAAGCGCGAGCGGCGCGAATTCGGCCAGCGGAATCGAGCGCTCGCGGTCGCCGGGATACCCGGCCGAACCTTGCCACGCGACGCCAATCCGCAGGCGATTGGTTGCGCCGAGAATCGTTTCCCAATTCGCAACACGCTCGGGATCAGCGGCCAGGTAGCCCTCGGCCAGAGGCACCGTCTCGGCGGTTGTTTGAAATTCAGCGGGCAGGCTGAGCAACGAGATCTGCACATCGAACTGCGGCAGCGGCTCTCCGCGCGGCATAAAACTCGCGACCGAGGCCAGCCGCGATTGCCGCATCAGAGGCACGAGGGCCGGCTGCACTTCGCAGATCACGCGGCCGACGCGCTCGCGCACCAGCGGCAAATAGCGCACGAACTGAATCGTATCGCCGAAGCCTTGCTCGGCATGCACGACTATGGTTTTGTCACGCAGCGGCTCGCCCTGCCAGCGCGGCTGATCGAACTTGCGCTCGGCATCCATCGCGCGCAGCCGCCACTCGTAGTGCGGCCAACCTTCCGCAAAGTTGCCATGCGCCAGCAACATCAGGCCCCAGTTGTAGCGCACCTGGGGATAGTCCGGCGCAAGCTTCAGCGTTCGTTCGTAGCAGATCGCGGCTTCGGTCAATCGACCCTGCACCTTAAGCAGGTTGCCCAGGTTGTTCAGCGTTTCAGGCTCGTCGGGCAGCAGTTCCAGTGAGCGCGAGTAGCACTCGGCGGCACGCGTCCAGTCCCCTGAATGCGCGAGTACGGCCCCCAGGTTGTTCAAGGCTTCCGCATACTCGGGCCGCACGGCAATCGCGCACTGGTAAGCATCTCGCGCGGCGGCCATCTTGCCTTGATACTGCAGTAGCACGCCCAGATTGAAGTGCGCTTCGGCCAGCGTCGGCTCCGCTTGCACGGCATGCTGAAACGCCGTGAATGCTTCGCGAAGCTGCTTCCTTTGTTTCAAGAGCGTGCCCAGGTTGCACCAGGCCGGGGCATGTCGTGGTTCGAGACTGACGGTCCGCTGGTAGTGAGCGATGGCCTCATCGGTCGCCCCTCGGCCCTGCTCGAGCAGACCGAGCTGAAACTCTGCTTCGGCCGAATTCGGATCGATGACAATTGCGCGGTTCGCGGCAGCGAGTGCCTCGTCCAGCTCTCCTGCCTCGCGCAAGATCTTGCTCAGTTCGAGTTCCGCGGAACACTGCCCGGGATCAATCGTGAGTGCCCGTCGGCAAGCTGCGATGCCTTCGGCCGATCGCCCCAATGCATGTAGCGTGGCGCCCAGGTTCGAGTGTGCCAGGGCAAACGTGGGATCAATCTGAATCGCGCGCTCGAAGTTGGCCGCGGCATCGACCTGCCGTCCTTGCTGATTCAAGATCGCGCCGAGCGTGTTGCAAGCCGTCGCCGCTTGCGGGTTCAGCCGCAGGGCTTGCCGGCAGCTTTGCTCGGCGAGTTTGAGTTGCCCTGCGGTCAGGTGCACTTCCGCCAGGTGATGATGAAAACTCGGCTGAGCTCCATCGCACATGATTGCGCGCCCGATGTACTCGGCCGCGGCCGGATGCGCGCCGCGCGCGTGCGCCACAAGACCCAATAGATGCCAGGCGTCGGCATTGCGCTGGTCGACGGCCAATACCTGACGGTAGATACCCTCGGCCTGATCCAATTCGCCGGCGCGGTGTAGGGTGGCCGCGTGATTCAAGGCTTCGGCGATCGTGGGCATAGAGCGAGGCTGGCGGCGGAAAAGGAACCGGATTCCGTGCAATCGTTAGCTTACCCCACGCGCGACGGCCAAGTGCAGCCGGCATTGCAGCTTCTGGCAAGATTCCGGGTGCTGACGGGCTCTTGCCGGACAGTTATAACGATAGCCAACGACAAGCCGGCCCTGACGGCTTGCCGTGCCCGCCCTGAAACTGCCCCGCCAAGATGCTACCCTGCCTCCGACCTTTCCCCGCAGTCACCGGTCTGTCATGGGAACTACGAACTGGCAAACCAATCGAACTGTCGCCTGTGCGTTGCTGATTCTCGCGACCGGGCTGGGTTTGTCCAGCGGCGTGCGTGCCGCGGAGCCGGCTGCCGCGAGTTCGCCCGAGGGTCTCGAATACTTCGAGGCAAACATCCGTCCGCTGCTGGCGAACCACTGCCTGGAATGTCATGGAGAGGACAAGCAGGGTGGTCTGCAACTCGACAGCCGCGCCGCGATGCTTACCGGTAGCGAAAGTGGCCCTTCGATCGTGCCGGGTAAGCCGGATAACAGCCGATTGATTCACGCCGTTCGCTACGAGAGCGAACCCAAGATGCCTCCGGACGGCAAGCTCGCGGCCGAAGAGATCGCCAAGCTCGAACACTGGATTTCGCTGGGCGCGCCCGCGCCGGGCGATGACGCCCCGGTCCCCAAGCCCGAAGATCGCGCCGAGCAGTCGCGCACACACTGGGCGTTCCAGCCGATCGTCAAACCGGCGCTCCCCGCCGTGCAGGATGGCGCGTGGCCAAAGTCGCCGGTGGACTTCTTCATCTTGGCCCGGCTCGAAGCGGCCGGCCTGATGCCATCCGATCAAGCCGACCCGCGGACGATCTACCGCCGCGCGAGTTTCGATGTCACGGGTCTGCCGCCCCAGTTGGCGGAGGTCAACCGGATTACGAGTGGCGAGATCACACTCGATCGCGCGCTCGAGGAGCTTCTGGCCTCTCCGCACTATGGCGAGCGCTGGGGGCGACATTGGCTCGACGTCGCCCGCTACGCCGACAGCAAGGGTTATCTATTCACCGAAGATCGAAACTACCCGAACGCTTACAAGTATCGCGACTGGGTCGTTCGCGCTCTGAACAATGATCTGCCCTACGACGAGTTTCTGATCCGGCAGATCGCAGCCGATCGATTGCCCATCGAAGGCGAAGAGAATCCCCTGGCGGCGATGGGTTTCTTGACGGTCGGCCGGCGTTTTCTCAACAATCCGCACGACATCATCGACGACCGGATCGACGTGCTCACGCGCGGTACGATGGGGCTGACCGTCACCTGCGCGCGCTGCCACGACCATAAGTACGATCCGATCCCGACCAAGGACTACTATTCGCTCTACGGCGTGCTGGCGAGCAGCGTCGAGCCAAAGGACATGGACGTCATGTCGCTGGCCGAGGCCGAACAGCCCGTGACCCCAGTGGTCTTCGTGCGTGGTAACCCCGGCAATCGCGGCGAAGAAGTGCCCCGGCAGTTCCTCTCGATCGTCGCCGGCGATCATCGACAGCCGTTCCAGCAGGGAAGTGGCCGGCTCGAGCTCGCCCAGGCGATCGCCGATCCCGCCAATCCGCTCACGGCTCGCGTGATCGTCAATCGGATCTGGATGTATTACTTCGAACAGCCGCTGGTCGACACGCCGAGCGACTTCGGTCTGCGGAGCGCGCCCCCCACGCATCCGGAACTGCTCGACTTTCTGGCCGCGACGCTGGTTGAGAACAACTGGTCGCTCAAGAGCATCCACCGGCTGATTCTTTCGTCCGCGGCTTATCAACAAGCCAGCGTCGATCGCCCCGAGGCGGCAAAGATCGATCCTGAGAACCGCCTCGTGTGGCGCATGAATCGCAAGCGGCTCGATTTCGAATCGATGCGCGACGCGCTGTTGGCGGCATCCGGCCAGCTCGACGCCGCCGTCGGCGGACCGGCCGTCGATCTGATGGCGCAACCGTGGCCGACGCGCCGCACGCTGTATGGCCGGATCGATCGCCAGAATTTGCCGAATCTGTTTCGCACGTTCGATTTTGCCAGTCCCGATACGCACAGCCCGCGCCGTTATACGACGACCGTTCCGCAGCAGGCGTTGTACCTGCTAAACAATCCGTTCGTACGCGAGCAGGCGAAGCACCTTGCCACACGGCAGGAATTCAGCGACGCGAGCGACCCGACCGTGAAAGTCGAGCGACTGTACGAAGTGGCGCTGGCGCGTAAACCAACCGCCCAGGAACTCGATCTCGGGAAGACATTTCTCGCCAGCGAAGATGCCAGCCGGGCTCCGGCCGAGACGCCCGCCGATCGACCCAGTGCCTGGGAGCGTTACGTGCAAGTCGTGCTACTTTCGAACGAGTTCGTGTTTGTCGACTGAGATCAAGGATTCGTGCCATGGCCAACCTCAATAACGACGTGAGCTCGAGCTTCCGGCTGTCGCGGCGTCAGATGCTGGCTCGCACCGGCATTGGTTTCGGCTCGCTCGCGCTCGGTCAGTTGCTCGGCGAGCAGGGGCTGCTCAACACCGCCCAGGCCGACGCGATTAATCCGCTGCTCCCCAAGACGCCGCACTTTCCGGCCAAGGCCAAGCGGGTGATTCACCTGTTCATGAACGGCGGCCCCTCGCACGTTGATTCGTTCGATCCCAAGCCTGAGCTCACCAAGCGGCACGGCCAGGAACTGCCGATCAACCTGCCGACCGAGCGCAAGACCGGCGCCGCGTTTGCCTCGCCATACAAGTTTGAGAAGTACGGGCAAAGCGGCATCGAAGTCAGCGAGTTGTTTTCGCACACGGCGGCATGCATCGACGACATTGCCGTGATTCGCTCGATGCACGGAGACTCGCCGAACCACGAACCCTCGCTGCTGCTGATGAACTGTGGTGAACCGCGGTTGATCCGCCCCAGCATGGGCTCCTGGCTCACCTATGGCCTGGGAACCGAGAACCAGAATCTGCCCGGGTTCATTGCGATGTGTCCCGGCGGGTATCCGATCCAGGAATCGCAGAATTGGCAGTCGGGCTTTCTGCCCGGCGTGTACCAAGGAACTTACATCGACACCAAGCATCGCGAAGTCGAACGCCTGATCGAGAACATCGAGAACAAGGCCGTCACGCGCGAAGAGCAGCGCCGGCAGCTCGACTTGCTCGCCCAGCTCAACCAGTCGCATTTGGCGGAGCGCACCGGAGACGAGCAGCTTGAGTCGCGCATCCAGTCGTTCGAGCTCGCCTACCGCATGCAGATGGAAGCGGCCGATGCCTTCGACGTGAGCCGCGAGCCGCAGCACATATTGGACATGTACGGCGAAGGCACGCAGGCCCGGCAGATTCTGATCGCCCGGCGGCTGATCGAGCGCGGCGTCAGGTTCGTGCAGGTCTGGCACGGCGAAGGCCAGCCCTGGGACAATCACGACGACATCGAGGTGAACCATCGCAAGCTCGCCGGGCAGTGCGACCAGGCGATCGGCGCGCTGCTCAAGGACCTGAAGGCCCGCGGTCTGTTAGAAGACACGCTCGTTGTGTGGGGCGGTGAGTTTGGCCGCACCCCAACCGTCGAGCTGCCCAAAAAGGGATCCAACGCCGGCAAGATCAACGGCCGCGATCACAACCATCACGGCTACACGATGTGGATGGCCGGTGGCGGCGTGCGCGGCGGATATGTGCACGGGGCCACCGACGAGTTCGGGTTCGCGGCCGTCGAAAACCGCGTGCACGTCCACGACCTGCACGCCACGATGCTCCAACTCCTGGGCTTCGATCACGAGAAGTTCACCTATCGCTACGCCGGTCGCGACTTCCGCCTCACCGACGTTCACGGCCGGGTGATCAAAGAGCTGATCGCCTAAATCGGTTTGGCCGCAGTCGCTCCGCTACGTTAGAATGCGGGCTGCCCCTCGTGCCGTTTTGCCCGAGCGAAAACCGTGGAGGTCAGCTTTCATGCGCCTCGTTTCGCTGAGCACGCTTGTACTCTCGCTTTTCGCCGCCGGATCTGTCCGCGCTCAAAGCGCACCGAACGTCACGCTGCAACTTCCTAGCTTCAAGGCGACGGGGGTGAACACGACCGTAATCGTGCCTGACAGCGGTGCCTCGCCACTCGCGGCTGAGCGACAAGCATTCTATTCCCGTACGATGTACGGCCCCCGGCGGCAGACGGCGATCGGCGGTTCCCAGGCGATGGTTGGAACGCAGGTTTCCGCGCAAGTTCACGATCCGCGTGCTGCCGAAGCCGAGCTGTTGCGTTCGGTTCGCGAGCGCCGCGCCACCTGGCAGCGCGGAAGTTTGGCGGGACGTAACACTCCTGTCGATTCGACGTCCGACGCTCCGCTGCTGAGCGTCGCCGAGATTCGCCGCCGCCAGGCATCGACGGCAATCGCCAGGGACCAAGAAGCCGACCGACTCTTGGCCGAAGCGCGGCGCGCCCGTGCCCAGGGTAAGTCGGGCGCCGCGGCCGTGTACTACCAGATGGCGGCTCGCCGCGCGAGCACGTCCGAACGCGCGGCGATCGCGGCCGAAGCGGCCCGCGCCAAAAAGTGATCCGCTAGACGGGTGGGCGATCGGCAAAGTCGGTTGTGAACTCGCGGATCCGCCAGGGATTGAGCTCCGCGTTCATCGGCTGGGCGCGTCGCTCCAGCAGGATGCCCACCACCAGCGTTTTGCGCTGACCGTCTTGGTCAGTGAAGGTCACCGTGTAATGCAGATCGGCCAGCGCCAGTTGATTGCCCGCGGCGACGCCGTTTACTTTGAGCAACTTCACCTTGGCGTCCGGCCCCAGCGCCAACAGCATGCGCACGAACGGCTGCTTGACGAAGGCCTCGAGCTGCGTGCGAGCCTGCTCGTCGTTGCGATAGTAGCTCCACAGGCCATCGTCGATGGGGGGCCGATAGTCCGGCGCCATCTGTAGCAGCATGGCCTCCTCGGGACGCTGTTGCTGCAGCCGCTCGAGAAACTCCGTCGCCACGGGGATGGCTTGCCTGCGCAACATGAGCTGCGCCGAGGCATAGCGGGCCAAAGGCACCGCGAGAAAGAACGTCGAAAGCACCACTCCGGCGATGGCCACGGCGCGGCCACCGCGAGCGCGATCGGCGCCGATCTTTGCCAAGGCGACCGCCGCGGTGAGCAGCCCCAGGATCGGCACGACTGCCAGCAAGGGTTGAAAGATCGCCACCGGCGAGGCCAACCCCAACAGCGCCGAGACGATGGCCAACGGCTCGAGCGACTGGTATTCGTGCGCGTCGTCGTCAGCATCGGAGGACTCGAGAGTCGGCGACGAGTCGGACATCGGGCGGCCTGGCAGGTTGTAAGGCGGTGAGAGGATCAATACTTGCGATGCTACTCGGCTTGCCGACAGGCGGCAAGGCGCGGGTTCTAGGCCGTTATCTGGAGTCACAACGCCTTTCCGACATTTCGCCACTACGTGGCTGCCGCCAATCCAGTTGGCAATTAAACTCTCGCACAGCGCAGCAGTGAAGCTGCCCCCGCGGCGAACATCGCTTCAGAACCGCGAGCCGCACCTGCGGCGCGCGAGCTCAATGCCGTCGCCTTGGCGGTGGCCCTTGATGATGAAGTCGAACCGCTGGCTCACGCGGCTGATGCCGAAGCCAGCGACGAGGACAATTCGTTGCTCGACGAATTGCTCCTGTCTTAAGAGCCGCGAACCAAGTGGCGACGCTCGCTCGCTCAGCGGTTCCACCAGAATCGACCCGGCGCGGTGTAGCTCACCTTAACCGCCTCATGCTCGTTGTTGAGCATCGCCCCGCGACGCACGCCAGGTAGAAAATCGACTTCAAAAATCTCCGTGCAGCCCTCGGTGAAGCGAAACATCGCCACGGGCTGCTTCGAACGCAGGTCGATCACCGCCAGCCCGCAATAGAGCTCGTCGTATTTCTTGCTGATCGGCAGGCCGGCAAACGTGTGCGCTGAACGAATCTGGCACATGCCGACCACCGCGTAATGCCCCAGGAAACACAGCCCGCGCAAGTAGCCGGGCAGCGTGCAGATCGACGTGAGTGATCCGTCCGGTTCAACGAGCGCCAGTTCGCCGTGCCCCGAGTTGAGCACCCACAGGCGGCCTTCGTGCCAGCGCGGCGAGTGCGGCATCGCCAGCCCGCGGGCTACGATTCGCCCCTCGGGCACGCTAAGGATCACGCCACCGGTGACGCGGTCTTGCCGCCACGTGCCGGCCACATTGGTCGTGCCCAGGCAGGTGACGAAGCGCGGTTCGCCGTCGACCAGCGCCATGCCGTTCAGATGACAGCGATCTTCGGGCGCGAGATCCGTGATGAAAGGTGGCTGCCACTGGGGCACAAAATGAAACTCATCCGAGAGCGAAGCCAGACAACTGAACCGGGTGTTCGCCACCCAGAGGCCCGCCTTGCCGAAGGCCAGCCCATGCACGGCGATTTCACCGGTGCGATAGCTCGCGCGCGGCAGATAGAGGGCGTCGTATTGCGTGGGCTCGTTGGGAAAGGCGCCGGCGGCGAGCTGCGGCGCGTTTTGCAGCAGCACCACTTCTTCGAGCAGCCCCACGGCCAGCCGCCCACCGCTCACGGCCAACCCCATCGGCCGTGTAAACTCGCGCAGATGCACGGTCGTCTCGCGGCCATCGCTCGAGCCGATGAGCGCGATCTTATCGGCCTGATAACAGGTGACGACCAGCGATCCACCCATGGCGGCAAGCCAGGGAGCGAAGGAGTCGGTGGCGGCGGAGGTGATGGGGGTCAGCATGGACGGCAGGCCGTGGACCTGAGCGTGGCTGGAATGATCGGGGTAAGGAAGGCGAACGGATGATCGTATTCGTACGCGTCAATAACTGCTGAAGTTTAGCTCGCACGGCCAAGAGCGTACACCGCGTACCCGGTGCCCGTCGACGGTAGCCAACAAGCACCTCTCGCCGGAGTTTGTCCGCACGCAACGACCTCTCGTGCCCGAACGTGTCAAATAGACTTGACATCGAATGTGTCTAGTTTATCATACATCTGTTGTGGCAAGGAAAAGGACCTTCTGTCTAACGTGCGGAGGTGCTCGATGAATGCGATGGAAAAAGTCGCCTGGACGAATCTGGGCGTCTCGGCGTTCGCCGTAGTGGTCGTTTTGGCAGTCACTCCTTGGCTGGGGGCGGGGGCCACGGGCTTCTTCGCTTTGCTCGCACTCATTCCGCTAAGTGCGCTCTTTCTGCGGCAACGCGGCCCACGGGTAATAGTCGACGAACGCGATCGCGATATCGATCGCAAGGCCCGAGACATCGCGGTCGGCGCCTCTTGGATGCTGCTATTGGTCGGATTGGTCGCGGCCACCGTGTGGGGCAGCCAAACCGAATCGCATGCCGTATCCACCGTGTTGCTCAACTGGCTGATCTGGGCTCAGTTTGCCACCTGTTTCGGGGTTCGAGGTCTGGCGGCGATCGTCCTATATCGGAGGCCCTATGCCGCGTAAAAAAGAGCCCTCACTGGAAAACTGCGTGTCTGAACTGCGCGCGGCGCGTTCCGGGATGACGCAACAGCAGCTAGCAGATCTGGTCGGCGTCACGCGGCAGACGATCGTCGCCCTGGAAGGCGGAGCCTACACACCGTCACTCGCGCTCGCGCTGCGGATCGCAAAAGTGTTTCGCAAGCCGACGGAACAGGTGTTCTGGTTGGACGAGGAGTGAGCGAATCCGGGACCGGGGTAAGTTGCAGGCATGGGTGAGTTGCGTGCCGTCGCAGACGAGTGGATCTGCGATCAGTGCTGATTACGTTGGCTCTTCGTCGCCCCATCTAGCATAAGCGCCGTTAAGCAGATCCGCCGTGAATAGCGGACGCAATTCAATCAGGCTCCGATCAGGATGGCTCGCCGCGAGGTGACGCCAATAGGCTTGCCGTTTCGCTTCCGAAAGTTCCAAGACCCTCTGCAACCGACCGGCGGGGCCAAGGGCAGCGAGCGACTGGAGGTACTGCCGATGGTTCGGGAGTGGCTTGGCCATGCACGAATGGATGAAATCTGATGGTTGGGATGGTCCTCGTTGTTGTATTCTAACGCTAGAACCCCAGACCTTAACCCTACTCAGACTGGCGGGCTCGGCTCGGTGGCCGAAAACTCGTTGCCGGGCGGTTTCGGGCGTGTTTATAATGCCAGGGCTGGCCGCCGGCAGGCAGGCCGGCAACCATTCTGATTGGCCCCCGCGCGGTTGACCCCCACGGCAGCGCGAGGAGGCGGGCGTTTTTTCTCGCGTTCAGCGACCGATTGCCGTATCGTTTGGAAGGCTTGCGACCTGAGGCTGCAGGGCACGGGTCGGAAAAAGTCAGGGGTCTTCAGGTCAGAATTACATGTCGCGGTTGTCTCCAAATAGTTGGTGAGTGATCACTCACTTGCTAGGCTATTGAGGCTTGAGACCAGTGGCTCGCGGCGCGACAGCGGAAAACAAGCGGCAGGAAAACAGGGTATTAAGAACAGCCAACGATTTGGGCGGTCGATTTTGAACCTCACGTCTTGAGCCTCAAATCTTCCGCCCCTCAACCTACATCTCCCGGCCAACGCAAGAGCGGCCATCATCATTTCGAGCGAGGAGTGAACCAGCTATGTGGATTCCCAAATGGGTGCGTGACAAGAAGAAGGGCGTCCTCTCGGCGGTGCCCACGCAGGTGGTCTCCAACGAGGAGTTCATCCCTCGCCCGCAAACGACCAAGCAACGTCAGATCGAAGACCTGATCACGCGGATGAGCGAAGAGAAGGCCAAGAAGCTGGGCATGGAACGCCGCGACTTCATGGCTACAAGCATGGGCATCGCCACCTGCTTCATGGCCAGCAACATGGTCTGGGGCAAGAAGGCCTGGGCGGTGGACGAAGATGACACCCTGGAGCCGGGCGCCTACGAAGACAAGTACCCCAAGGGAAAGTTCTTCATCATCGACGTCCAGGCCCACTTCACCAATGGCGTGCCGATCGGATTCCGCAACATGGAATTCGTGAAGAACATGGGCTTCAAGCTGGACAACTCGCCGGAGTCGTACTCGTATCCGAACTTCGTCAAGGAAATGTTCTTTGACAGCGAAACCTCGATGCTCGTGATCTCGGGCGTCCCCGGCAAGGAAATGCAGTTCGACCGGATGGGCAATCCGCTGGAAGGTCCCAAGCGCGGCGGCGGCGTGCTGCCGAGCTGGCTCATGAGCGCCCGTAAAAAGGACATCAACGAGATGGCCGGCAGCGTGCGGGCCCTCGCCCAGGGCAATTGTGTGCCGAACCACTACTGGGACATGAAAACGAACAGCCAGGACCAGAAGGCGCTGTTCGACCAGATCGAGCGCGAAGTGCAGCAGTACGGCATCGACAGTTGGAAGTGGTACTGCCACACCGATCCGGGCCGCAGCGGCAACGGCTTCCAGTTGGACGATGAGAAGCTCACCTATCCGTTCTACGAGAAGAGCAAACAGCTAGGCCTGAAGCGGTTCAGCGTGCACAAGGGCTTTTCGGCCCAAAGCCGTACGCTGGGACACCTGGCCAATCCGAAGGACGTCGAGAAGGCCGCGCTCGATCATCCCGACCTGACGTTCGTGATCTATCACTCGGCGCTGCAGCACGCGCCGTTCGGCGAGCCGGAATTCCAGGACTCGTATGATCCGGCCACCGGCGATTTCGCCTGGCACGACGTGCTGATGAAGATCAAGCAGCGCAATCCGCAGATCAACAACGTGTATCCGGAGATCGGCTCGAGCTTCGGCACGCTGGCGATCTATAACCCGGAAATGTGCCAGCACCTGATCGGCAAGAACATCAAGTACTACGGGGCCGACCACACGATCTGGGGCACCGACTGTCTGTGGTGGGGTTCGCCGCAGTGGGCGATCGACGCGTTCAAGCGGTTCCAGATCTCGGACGAGCTGTGCGAGAAGTTCGGCTATGCCAAGGTGACCGACGAGGACAAGGCCCAGATCTTCGGCCTGAACGCGGCGAAGCTGTATGAGATCGACGCGGCCGAGGAGCGGAAGAACATTCCGAAGGACAAACTGTCGGCCTTGAAGACGGCCTACAACGAGATCGGGGCCTCGCGACAGAACACGGCCTATGGCTGGGTTCGGGACGATACGGAGCAGAAATCCTAGGGAGGAGCTGCCTGAATCCTGGTGAGCGGCCGAGCTCGCGCAAAACGTGGGCCGACCGCTTGACTGCCGCTGGCAGGAACTAGGATGCGGTGAGAAATAACGTTGCCCGTCGCAGCGTCTGCGCGACTCGTCGCGTGGAGAGCAGTATCCGTGCATGTCGTGGATGCTGAGCGGCACGAAGCTGGCCGAAAGGCCGGGGGCTGGGAGCCTGGTGGGTGCGAAGCTGAAAGGCATCACACCCGCCCGAAGTGCACGGCGGGCGCCATGACGGCGTGAGCTATGACTCGAGACTCTCGAAAAGAGAGAGCGGGTGGCAAACGCAGGGAGTCATGAAAGTGGAGCGTGGCGCGGGGACCGACAACACGGTATCCCGCGCCGCGCTTTTGCTATTCTGTAGCCGGGGCCTGCAACCTCAGGCAAATTTCGCGTATCTACAGCGGCGCGAATCACAGGCCTATAATTCCTGTGCGGCGTGATGTCGCATGACAGATGCCGAGCTCACGGGGTCCGAACGCAGATTCGGAGGGCGGTGATGAAACGCTGGCTGCAGTTGATTTTGGAAGTGCTGCCGAGTGTGTTGCTCGCACTCGTGGCGTTCGTGCTGCTGCTGGCCGTGGTGGGGTACTTCAGCAGCAAGCGAAGTCAGGCCGCGGAAGAGACCGCGCGGCAGCCGCTCGATCCGGCGGCCTGGGGCGCGGATCACGTGGGACAGCCGGTGCCGCTGTATACCGAGGGGGGCGAGTGCCTGTTCTGCCATCGGCATCAGGTCGGCACCACCTGGGACACGAACAAGCACAACCGCACGATCCGCGACGCCGAGCCAATGGAGCCCGCGATGGCGGCGCTGCTCGACGACGCGAAGACGAAAGACTTTGCCGCTGAAGTGCAGCTCTTGATGGGCGACACGCGGGCGCAGCGATTCTTGAAGCGGGCCGAAGCTTACGGCCATGCGGACATCGCCGGCGTGAAGGCGGAGTTCGCGCGCGGGACGCGGGCCAAGCTGGTCGACGCGGACGACGCCAAGTGGGACAGCGAGAAGTTCGCCAAACAGTGCGCCGGCTGTCATACCACGGCCGTTGATCCCGAGACGCAGGCCTTTGCTACGGTGTCGCTCGATTGCTATGCCTGTCACGGCGATTCGCCCGTCGACCATGCGACCGATACGACGCTAATGCCGCTCGCGCGCGAGCGGAAAGATTCGCCGGCGGCAGTCAGCTCGATCTGCGGAAGCTGCCACATTCGCTTCGGCAAGTCGAAAACGACGGGGCTGCCGTATCCGGCGAACTTCGTAGCGGGGGACAACCTGTTCCGCGACTTCGAAGTCGACTGGAGCGTACTCGACGCGACCGACGAAACCAAGAAGCTCAACCCGGCCGACGCGCATGTAATGGATAACCTGCGCGAGGTGGTGCTGTTCGGCAACGAACAGATGACCTGCCTGACGTGTCACGACGTGCACAAGAGCACGAGTGCCAAGCACCGCGAGCTCCCGGTCACTAAGTATTGCCAGCATTGCCACACGGCGAGCGACCCGATCAAAGCCCACAAGCGCTACACGGTGCACAGCGAGCGGTGTGAGTACTAGAAGCTCTAAACGGCCAACGCGAGGACATTCGCGTGTGAGTGAGCAGCGTACCTGTCGCTATTGGCCGTCCACCACTCTTTCCATTTTTGATAAGCGGCCTCGCGCTCTTCGGCGGTTGATTCGGCTTTCCAAGCGTCGGTAGTAAGGCCCTGATCGCGCCCGGTGAGACGCTCCAAACCGCGGGCGGCGTGATAGCGCACTTCGGGGCTTTGATCCTGAAGGAGCACGACGAGATCGCCGATGCGGCGTGGCTGGGCAACATCGGCCACAATCCGCGCGGCAATAATTCGCTGACCTTCGGCCGGCTTGTCCTGCGTGGACTTCAGATAGGCCACGAGCGGAGGCACGCCCCCATCGCCCAAGCGGCGCAGCTCATCTTCGTATAGCAGCGAGAGCTTGGCCGAACCCACCTGGGCCAGCAATCCTTGCACACGTTGGCCGAACTCCTGCCTGCCAGACGAGCGGCCGGCGAGCATCCCGTTGATCCAGGCCGTTTCCAACAGTGGATCGTTCTCCGAGGATGACGCCACGATCTGGTCCTCGGCAACGTCCACCTGCTGGCCGCCGGCGAGTTGCTTCGATTCCTTGGCCGTGGACAGATTCACGGCGCCGTCGACAACTACCACACGCATCGATTTCGGTTGCCGCTCAACGGCCAACTCTGACCCTGAGTCCGACTTGATACTGCAGCCATAGCTGACGATCTCGATGGGTGCGGCTGCTTTACTTGCAGCCCACAGCCGGCCGCTGTTCACTTCCACTCGATCGGGCTGGTGAAGCGTTATCTCGGTGTTGCGATCAAGGCGGACCTTGTTGCCTCCTGCAAGCGAGAGTTCACAGCGCGCATTGTCGCCGGTCCGCACAACCGAGGCCGGCTTAATGGCCGATCCGCTGGGACAATTGAACACCGGAATCTGATTCACGGCCCGCATCTGCACGGGCCCGGAAGCAAGTACCACGTGCCCGGCCGGCTGTGCGCTGGTAGCCGCGGTTAGCACGTGGCCTGGATTTACCTGCGGCGCGGGCGAAGAGCGGAAGAGGGCGACCGCGAGCAGGAAGCCGGCCGCCGAGGCGAGCAGCGTACGTCCCCAATCAGCCAGCGACAGTTCGCCAAAGAGCCGCGTGCGTGGCGCCGCAGGAGCCGGCGTGGGCGAGTTGTCGGCAAGCGCCCGGACTTCCGCCAGCACGCGGTCGGTCAAGGCCGCGGCGGCGGCCCGGCGTGGCGCGAATGCCACCCGCAATTCGGCGTCGATCGAATCGAAACCTTCCGCGGCGGCACGGCAATGCGAGCATTCGACCAGGTGCGTCTCAAGCTCAGCGCATTGGTCCGCCGCCAATTCACCATCGTGACGGGCATTCAATTGAAGCAGATACTCTTCGCAGTTCATCATTCCGGTTACCTCTGCAATCCGCTGAGCCGCTCGCGGAGCATGGCTCGAGCCTTGGTAAGTCGTGCGTTAACGGTCGCGGCCGACACGCCCAGCACCTGGGCCACGTCGGCGTAGGTGACGTCTTCGTAGTAATACATCAGGATGACTTCGCGATAGGACTCCGGCAGGCCGGCCACCTCGGCCAGCAATCGGCGCTCGTCGTCGTTCTTGGCGGCTACCTGGTCGGGCGCATCGCCTGAGTGTGCCAGCCAGTTCTCGGCATGGTCGTCGGTCATCGCTTCGAGCGACACCTGCCGGGCTTGCCCACATTTCAGCCAGTCGAGACAAACCCTTACGGCGATTCCGCACAGCCAGGGGCCGAACTTGGCGGGATCGTTCAAGCTGCCGATGGCACGCAAGCCCCGCAACATCGCCTCCTGGGCCATTTCTTCGGCGGTGTGGGCAGACCGGACCCGGGCATGGCAGACAGCCAGGATGCGCGCGGACCAGCGGCGCACGAGTTCTTCATAGGCGCTCGTTTGGCCGCCCTGCACCAGGCGCACCAAGTCGCTGTCCGCGGTCATTCGTTCTTGCTCCGCCGCGCTCGCACTTTCGAGCGGATCCACTTCGTCCTACCCAGTAAGACGAGCGGACCGCGCGGGTTAATAGGCCCTGCCAGGAGAAGTTACCCGGCATTTTTCGCACTATCTCGATAGTAACCGACCCGGATGGCTCTACCAATCAGGTGGCGTCTCCTAGCCCCACCCCCCGGGTTTTCTTTGCTGAAGGAGCCACGATCCATGAGCCAACGGACCCAAACTCTGTGTGCTGGCAGCATTGTCGTGGTGTGTCTGGCGATTGCTGTCAGCTTCGTGCCGGCGCTGGTCGGCGGGCGAGACGTCAGGACGGACTCGCAGCCACCCGGCAAACTGATCGTCCACGAATGGGGCACGTTCACGAACTTCTCGGGCTCGGACGGTGTGAACCTGGAATTTCGCCCGTTGGGATTCGACGCCTTGCCAGCGTTCGTCGTGAAGGCCGGGACGATTGGCGTGTTTCTCAAGCGCGACATTCTGGCCCAGCAGCGGATGGAGACTCCGGTCACCTACTTCTATACCGACGTGCCGCGCACGGTGAATGTTCGCGTCGACTTTCCGCAGGGCGGGCTGACCGACTGGTATCCTGATACGACCACCCCGCTGGGCGAAGAAGATTTTAAAACCGATCGTGGCAGAAAGTTTCTGGACTGGGGACAGGTGCGACTCACACCGCCCGAGGAGTTCGCCAAGCTGCGCGTCCGTACGCCGAAAGGAGTGCGACTGGCGCGGCTACCGGAAGTCGCCAAGGGACATCACTATGGCGAAGCGCGCGAGACCGACTCCGCCATCGTTGAAAGGACTTTCTCGAACGGCAACAGCCACTTTGAGAAATTCCTATTCTAACGCGGGCTGGGAAACTTCGATCTGCCCATGAAACTCGAAGCACTCGGCGGCGATCGATTCGAGGTAACGAACTCCGGTACGGAAGCTTCCGGCACGATGCTGTTGGTGCGCATCGAGAAAGGCCAGGTGCGTTTCGCGCAGCATGCGGCCGCCGGTGCCAATGCATCGCTCGAACTGACGCTTCCAACGAACGCATCGACGGTCGAGGAACTGGCCGAGGCGATGGTCAACGAACTGACGCAGGCGGGGCTGTATCAGAAAGAGGCGCTCGCGATGGTGAATACCTGGCATGCGAGTTGGTTTGCCGAGGACGGCACGCGGCTGCTGTATCTTGTGCCGGAAAAGCAAACGAACGAACTACTGCCGCTCACGATTGACCCCGCGCCCGATGAGAGCGTGCGAATCCTGGTGGGGCGGCTGGAAACGCTGACGCCGGAGGATTGCCGCCGGCTGGTCGAGATCGTGACGAGCGCTGACGCGAACTCAGAGCTCGTGCAGAGCGAACTAAAGACGCTCGGCCGATTTGCCGAACCGGCGATCCAATTCGCGCTGAGCCAGGAACAATCGCCGGCGCGACGCCAGTGGCTGGAAGCGGTGCTGGCGACGCTCCGCCCGCTGAAACCCAGCGCCAGTGTGCCAGCGAATGTACGCTAGCGGCAATAAAATCGACAGAAGCGACAGCCTTCCGCTTAAGCGCAAAGCTTACGCAACCCGATGACCCCTCAAGGTCGGCAAAGTCTCGCGCGATTGAAGCGCTCGTGCGCCGGCCAAACCTGCGAAGACAAGGCGCGCAGTTCGCTCGCCTGGTGAAATAGCTACGCGGCATTCCTTATCGGGGGGTACAGGCGATGCGCGGTCGAATCGTATTTGGAACACTCTGCGCGCTTGCGCTGGCAAGCTGGTACTCCACGCCCGCGGCGGCCAGAAATCCGAACGTCAAGATCATTCAGGGCTCGCAGTTCGCGGAACCGGCGAGCTATGAAGCGGACATTCAAAGCGACCCGCCGATTCCACGACAGCCCTTGCCCGGCGAAACACCCTCGGATGAAAAGATCCGGCAAGATCTGGCCCAGGAGTGGGACAATCCGACAGGCGAGCCAAAATCGCTGCTCGACACGAAGGGGAATTTCACGTCGTTCGACGAAAACAGTTGCACTACGTGTGAGGAGGGATGCGGCGAATGTGACGGCGCGGGCTGCAACCTGTGCGGCCGGCCATTCGGCTGGGCCGTTGGAATTGAAGCGACGTACCTCAAACCAGACTACCAGGAAACGGACGACAGCTTCTCGCTGCCGAACAACTTTGGCTACCAGGCCGCGCCGCGAGTGTGGGCCGAGTACGTGATGATGAACGGCTGGGGCGTGCGCGGAGCGTACTGGAGCTACGATGCCGAACAGACATTCATGAACACCGTCAACGACGATGACATCGTGGCTGCCGTCAATCTGGGCGACAACCTGAATCTGTACGCAGTCGATCTGGAACTGACTCGCAGGTTCACCATCTATCGCAGCGAGTTTTGGCTGTCGCTCGGAGCCCGTAACGGCCGCCTGAAACGAACGCTGTCCAGCCAGATTGCAATCTTCGATCTGGCCGGTGGCGGCGGCGACGATGCCTCGTTCATTCAACGGACGCTCAACCGCGACTTCAATGGAACGGGCCTGACCACCAACCTCGGACTGCGACGTCCGCTGGGCACTTCGCGGATTGCGCTCGTTTCGAACTTTCGCAATTCGGTGCTGTGGGGTGGAAATCGCGTCAATGCCGACGGAACCGTCGGCGAGGTGATTCCCGTTGGCGTCGGCGATTTGGATCTCAACGACTTCTCGCAGTTCAGTGGCTCTGGCAGCAACAGTCAGGCAATGTGGGTCGGCGAGTTCCAGGTTGGCGGCGAATGGATCTGCCCACTGGCAGGCACCTGCGACGGTGGCTGGGCCTTTGCCCGGCTGATGTTCGAAGGTCAATGGTGGAAAGTACCCGGCGTGGAGTCGTCAGGCGAATTCACTCCCAGTGTCAATTCGCAAATGTACGATTTCATCGGTGTCACGGCGGCTGCGGGCATCTGTCGGTAAAAAATCGCCAGCGGAGAACGATGCACCGTGTACCGAATCCATGAGATCGCGCCCGACGTGTTTCAACTGTCGGTCTTCGTGCCGGAGATCGACATGCAATTCAATCACTTTTTGGTGCGGGACGACGAGCCGCTGTTGTTTCATACCGGCCTGAAGGGCATGTTCCCGCTGGTGCATCAGGCCGTGGCCGAACTGATTGACCCGGCCAGCCTCCGGCACATCGCCTGGAGCCACTTCGAGTCGGACGAATGCGGAGCGCTCAACGACTGGCTGCAAGTTGCTCCGCAGGCCGAACCCGTGTGCACGCTGGTCGGCAAGCTGGTGACGGTGGACGACTTCTCCATCCGGCCGGCGCGCGGGATGACGCCGGACGACGTGCTTTCGACCGGTAAGTACCAGTACCGGTTCTATCCCTCGCCGCACATTCCACACGGTTGGGACGCCGGCGTGCTGTTCGAAGAGACGGAAGGCACGCTGTTCTGCTCGGACCTGTTTCATCACTTTGGCAATGTCGAGCCGCTGGTCTCAGACGACCTGGTTGACCCAACGCGGCGCGCGATGCAGCAAATGCAGGCCGGACCGCTCGCCGGTTACATGCCCTACACGCACGCGACGAAGAGCGTGCTCGGGCAACTCGCGGCGCTGCAGCCGCAAACGCTGGCCGTGATGCACGGGTCGTCGTTCGCAGGGAACTGCCAGAGCCAGTTGGATGGCCTGACCGGAGCGATCGAGGAAAGCTTTGGGAAGCGACCGGAAAGCGACTCTCATCGCATGTGATGCGTTAAACGAGCGCCGTCGGAGTTGTCTCCGGGCTTAACGGCTAAGCGATTCGCTACTTCCCCGCGCTGCCGGCCGGGGCAGGGGACTCCTTGACCAGCTCCAGCGAATTCTTGATCAGGATCTCGCCGGTCATCTCGCCCAGCGACGTTTCCGAAATGTACTCGTAACGCGGGAAGCTGCCGAAGTCTTCCTTCGTCAGGATGTAACCGAAGGCGTCGTTCGTCAGCCCGAACAGCAGATTGTTCTCGCCCTTCATGTGCCGCTTCAAGTAGTAGCCGATGTTCGGCAAGGCTTCGCCCGGAATCGTGAGAATCTGCGAATTGCCGATGTTCACCAGATTCAGCCGGGTGGTGATCGACTTGTCGTCGTTGTGCGGATACTTGAGCGGCGAGCCGACCAGGATCATCCACATCAGCTTCGATTCGACCGGAAACTTCACGTCGCGCGCGTAGCAGGCCAGCGGCGGATCAACTTGCGGCGCCGCGTCCTTCACAATCCGCTGGGCTTCGGTCGCCATCAGATGTCCGATCCGCACGCACTCTTCCCAAGTGCGTGAATCATGCCAGCGAGCCTTGAGCGGATCGGAAGGCTCGTCTAGCCGGCGGTTGTCGGCCGTGATCATGCCGCCTTGCGCGCCGTTCATGAACATGCCCATGCCGCCCAGGTCGGTTTCGAGCTGGTCGCACAATGGTCCTACCAGGTCGGGGCTCACCAGGCCGACGCCGTTCCCCAGCACTTCCGGATGCACGGCATAGTTCACCAGCGTGCAAATATTCTTGCCTTCGGGCGTAAGCGCCTGAATCACGCTCATCCGCGGATCGTACAGCTCGGGAGCGTAGTAGTTGTAAGCGATCTTGCCCTTGGCTTCGCCCGTGGCGGCCTTGAGCTGGGCGGGCTGCATGGCGTCGAGCGCGGCGTTCACGGCCTTGGCCGCCTGGTTGCAAACAAAGTCCATGTACTTGAGGTCGCCGGACGGGCGGCCATTGGGGCCAGGAAACCCATAGCAATCCGGCGCGCTGTGCGTGTGCGTTGAACCGATCAGGATGTTCTCGGCCGGAATACGGGGAACTTGCTTCCGCACGCGATCGCAGAGCACGGAGGGGAAACCGAGCAGATCGAGCTGCACGATCGCCACCTTGGTTTCTCCTTGCTGCAAGACGAGGGCGCGGGCAGTCAGCTCGCCTTGCTTGGCCTTCGACGGCCGGCCAGGACCGACGCCACCGGAAACGGGCAGCAGCGGATCGGGCGTGATGATTTCTTTGCCGACCCCGGCCTGGAAATCGGCCTGCGCAAGCGAGATGAGCGAACCGGCAACCAGGAGCAGCGCGAGCGTGGCAGTGCGAAGCATGGCGGATGACCCAAGAGGCTAAGTAGAGTGGATGATTTGCTTGATAGTGTACAGCGCCGGCGTGCGGCAAGCACGGGGTGCGGCTGACCCAGCCAAGAGATTCGCACCGAGATTACCGCGGGAATTGAGGGAGGGGGAGTCGGGAAATGACTTTGGAAACGAGTTTCGCGCAGTAAGCTTTCTCGTATTCTCTCGGAACGTTCGCCCCATATTCTCGTAGGTCGGCAGGTTGAGTGATATGAACTTCTGGACAAGCGTCCGTGCGGGTTTGCCTGGTCTGATCGTGTTCGCGACGATGGGTCTCGCCTCGATCGTGAACGCTGAACAGGCGCCAGCTGCCACGCCCAAGAGTGTGCAGGCCGCAGTCGCGCATATCGAGCAACTGGCAAAGAAGACCATCGCCGAAGACGGCGCGCCAGGTATTGCGATCGTCATCGTGCACAAGGACCAGGTGGTCTTCAAGCAAGGCTCTGGCGTTCGCGAGGTGGGCCAGCCGGAGCCGATCGATGCCGACACCGTGTTTCAAATCGCATCCGTTTCCAAGCCACTCAGCTCAACCGTGATGGCACTGCTTGTCGGCGAGGGGAAGATCACCTGGGACGATCGTGTATCGGACCACGATCCCGCCTTCATGATGTACACGCCGTATGTGACGCGCGAACTGCGGTTGCGAGATTTTCTCTGCCACCGTAGCGGACTCCCTGATCACGCGGGTGATTTCCTGGAGGACCTGGGCTACGACCGCGCGCACGTACTCCATCAGCTGCGTTACCAACCACCGGATAGCAGCTTTCGTGCAGGGTATGCCTACACGAACACGGGCTACAGCGAGGCGTGTTACGCGGCGGCGCTCGCCTTCGGTAAACCGTGGGAAGAGTTGGCGACCGAGAAACTGTTTGTCCCACTGGGGATGAAAAACTCCAGCTACCGCTTTGCCGATTACGAGAAGGCAGCGAATCGCGCCCTGCTACACGTGCGTGTGGATGGCGAGTGGACCGCCAAGAATACCCGGCAGCCGGACGCGCAGGCGCCGGCCGGCGGCGCGAGCACGACGCTGAACGATATTGCCCAGTGGTTGCGGCTGCAGGTTGGCGCCGGACAGTTCGAGGGGAAGCAGCTCGTTGCAGCCGAAGCACTCGCCGAAACCCACCAGCCGCAATTCGTGTTCAACCTCAATTCGGTTGATGGCCGCCTGAGCTCCTATGGCCTGGGCTGGCTCGTCAGCGCGGAACGCGGCGGCCGGGTGTTCTACAAGCACTCCGGCGAGTTCGCGCTGGGCGTGCGCTCGGAAGCGGCGATTCTGCCGAGCGAGGAGCTGGCGATCGCGGTGTTCTCGAACGCCGCCCCATCGGGAATTCCCGAGGCGATCACCGAGACGTTCTTCGACGTGGTACTCGACGGCAAGCCAGAGCGCGACTGGATGGCCTTCGCCAGCCAAAAGATCGCCGAGCAGGAACAAGCCGAACGCGCGAAGCTGACGGACTACAGCCATCCGCCCGCGCAACCCAACCCGCCGCTGGCACTCTCGGCCTACACGGGCAAGTTCGCGAACGAGTTCTTCGGCCAGATCGAGATTGCGGAGACCAACGGCAAACTGGTAATGCGGGCCGGACCCAAGCCGCTGGAGTTTCCGCTCACGCATTGGGATCGCGACCAGTTCATCTATCAGCCGACGGGCGAAATGGCCAGCGGCCTCTCGGGCGCCAGCTTCACAATCGGACCCGCAGGCAAGGCCAGCCGCGTGGTGGTTGAATACTGGAACATCAACGAACTAGGGACGTTTGAACGAGCGGAGTAGTCTCGTGGCGAAGCAACGGAAGCCCAAGTCGCTTAAGCTGCTCTTCATCGGCAACAGTTTCACGCAGCGAAACAACCTGCCGAAGCTACTGGCCGATCTGGCCGCGGCGCGCGGCATTCAAGTCGACCATGAGCTGATCAGCGCCGGCGGCGCTTCACTGCGGCGACACTGGAACGGCGACCGTGCCATCGCAGCGATCGAAACCGGCGCGTACGACTACGTCGTGCTGCAAGAGCAAAGCACGCTGCCCGTAAAGAACGCTGCGCGGATGGCCGACAACGTCCGGCTCTTCGCAGAGTTGATCAAGCAGCATGGCGCGAAGCCAGTCTTGTACATGACCTGGGCGCGCGAGAACACGCCCAATGCGCAGCAAGCAATCACCGCGGCATACGAGTCGATCGGACAGGAAGTCGGCGCGATCGTGGTTCCCGTGGGGCGTGTATGGCAGGCGTATCTGGCAAAGCACGACGAGCCGGAACTGTATGATCGCGATGGCAGCCATCCGACCCTAGCCGGCTCCTACCTGGCGGCATGCGTGTTTCTGGCGCGACTGCTGGGCGAGAATCCTGTGGGCATCGAGCTACAGTTAAAGGGATTCAACGCGCAGCCTTGGGAGGCGATTCCGCGCGTGGCTCGGCAAGCCGGGAAAAAGTAGCCCTAAAGAATTCCAAAATAATTCTGGGATTCGCTCTCGACGCCAATTATCTTGTACCCCGGGCTCGGGGCAGAGCCATTCGCGGGGAGGCACTCGGAACACATCGCCAGACGGTTGCGCGGTTCTCGCGCGGCAAGTTTCCATCGCAAGGTGCGCGCCGTTTCGCGCTGCGCGCTTTGCGGTGGGGCCAACCTTCACATCTCGGAACAACAACTAGAGCCAACATGCAGGGAGAATTGCACTCATGGACTCGCGATCAGCAAAGTGGCTGGCAGGCATTCGCAACCTACGCACACAAAACAATCTCATCGGAAGCGAACGGTTGGGGCTCGAATCGCTCGAGGAGCGCATCGCGCTGGCCGCGGCCTACAGCACCGTGAACGAGTGGGGCGGTGGCCTGCAGGGGCAGATCGCCGTGACGAACGATCTGGCCGGCACGCTCAACCCGTGGCGCATCGAGTTCGACTACGATCGCACAATCGCAAACATCTGGGACGCGCGAATCGTCAGCCAGGTCGGCAATCACTACGTGATCGAAAGCGCGCCGTACAACAGTACGCTCGGCGTGGGACAGACGGTCACTTTCGGCTTCGTGGCCAACGGCGGCAGCGGCACGCCACGCAATTATGTGCTTAACGGCCAAGGCACGCAGCCGCCCGTGATGCCGTCCATCACGATCGGCGACGTGACTGTCACCGAGGGAAACCCCTCGACGACGGCTGTCAGCGGGTACTTTCACACCCAAGGCAATCAAATCGTTGATGAGAACGGCCAGAACGTGCGCATTGCCGGCGTGAACTGGTTCGGGCTCGAAACGCCCGACTTCGCGCCGCACGGGCTCTGGACGCGCGGCTACAAATCGATGATGGATCAGATGAAGGCCACCGGCTTCAATACGATCCGCCTGCCGTACTCCGATCAATTGTTCGAGGCCGCCAGCAAGCCGACGAACATCAACTACGCACAAAACCCCGACCTCCAGGGGCTCGCCGGCATCCAACTCATCGACAAGATCGTCGACTATGCTGGGCAGATCGGCCTGCGCATCTTGCTCGACCACCACCGCTCGGCCGCCGGTAACAGCGCGAACGAGTCCGGGATGTGGTTCACGAGCGCGTATCCCGAGAGCAAGTGGATCAGCAATTGGACGATGCTGGCCGCGCGCTATGCGGGTAATCCCACGGTGATCGGCGCTGACTTGCACAACGAGCCGCACGGCCCGGCCACTTGGGGCGATGGGAGCGCCAACGATTGGCGGCTGGCTGCCGAGCGGGCAGGCAACGCCATTTTGGCCGTGAATCCCAACTGGTTGATTGTGGTCGAGGGCGTCGAATCGGCGTCCAGCGGCAACTACTGGTGGGGCGGCAACCTCTCCAACGCGGGCGCGCACCCCGTCCGATTGAATACGCCGGGACGATTGGTTTACTCGCCGCACAGCTATCCACAGTCGGTCTATAACCAATCGTGGTTCAGCGATCCGAACTACCCGAACAACTTGCCTTCGGTGTGGGACAAGAACTGGGGCTACTTGTTCCGCCAGGGGATCGCGCCGGTGCTGCTGGGCGAGTTTGGCAGCAAGCTCCAGACGACGAACGATCAGCAGTGGTTCGCCAAGATGCTCGCGTATCTAGACGGCGACCTGGACGGCAACGGCACGAAGGATCTCGCCCCCGGCCTACAGGGCATTAGCTGGACTTACTGGTCGTGGAATCCCAACAGCAGCGATACCGGAGGCATTCTGACCGACGATTGGAACAGCGTGCATCAGAACAAGGTCACAGCACTCGCGCCCGTGCAGTTTTCGT